>JAEEGK010015620.1_pt1 | contig 16793 bp, 15 predicted proteins | sample 8958771 | NCBI WGS metagenome assembly JAEEGK01 (sample SAMN16246547, study PRJNA631951) | gut metagenome | biome: gut microbiome; feature: rumen; material: SC-attached | host: Bos | place: Iran: Karaj | collected 2018-10 | reverse complement strand
CAAATCTTTTTGATGCCGAAGTTGTTGACTGTGTTCCTCACAAGGATGCTAAGGGTGATGATGATTATATGGCTACCCTTTCTGTTCCTGAGCTTGGAAAACAGGCTCCACTTGCAACAGACACAGCCGCAGAAGCAGCCCTTGACCGCTACATGCAGGTTACTGACTATGATCACACGGACAAAGGCCAGAAGGTTGCCTTTACAATCCGTCCTGAAAAAATCCGAATTACACTTGAACCACCTCATACAGGCGGAAGAACTGATATTAACGTTTTCAAGGGTATTGTTGAAGAACCGATTTATTCTGGTTTCCAGTCTAAGTTCTACGTAAAGCTTGAAACCGGTAAAATCATCAAGGTTTTCAAACAGCATACAGATTACATGGATGATGGTCCTGTAATTCATTGGAAAGACAGCGTATATGTATCTTGGGCAGCCGAAGATGCTTATATTGTTGAAGACATTAACAAATAATTGTAAGTGTTGAATAATGCGTATGGAAAATAATTCTTCAAATCCTAAGCAGCCTAAGAAGGCATTCCGTCAGTCTCTTCAGCTTAAAGTTGCTTCAAAAGCAAATGAGGAAAAATTCAAGAAAGCTAATCCTGGTCCGGTTTATGCCTGGCCAATGGGTTTATGGTTTACCCTCTTTTTCGTAGTGCCAATTATCATTATCGTGTGTTACTCTTTTATGAAAAAGGATATGCATGGTGGGGTTCAGCGGGTTTTTACTTTGGACGCCTACAAAGCGATTTTTTCTCGGGATGAGGACACGGGGAAGTTCATTTATCTGCCGATTCTGCTGCGAACCTTGTGGATGACTGTAATTTCATCTTTTGTTTCTATTCTGATCGCCCTCCCTTGTGGATATGCCATTGCCCGCAGTAAAAAGCAGACAGTTTTATTGATTCTTGTAATCATTCCATTCCTCACAAACTCTTTAATTCGTATTTTTGCCTGGCAGACAATTATGGGTGAAGAAGGTCTTTTGAATGGAATCTTTAAGTTTTTTGAAGTTATCTGGCATTTTATTATTGGTGCTAAAGACTGGACTTTTACTCCACATAAGTTTATGTACACAAAGGGTGCGGTTATTATTGTAAGTATTTACATGTACCTGCCTTATGCTATTCTCCCTATTTTTACTGCCGTTGACCGCTTTGATTTTTCTTTGATTGAAGCAGCCCGCGACCTGGGAGCAACAAAGCCTCAGTCTATGTTCAAGATTCTTATTCCTGGAATCAAGAGTGGAATTATCAGTTCCCTGATTTTTACTTTTATTCCAATTTTTGGTAACTATACTGTTCCTCAGCTGGTCGGAAGTACAAAGAGCTACATGCTGGGAAATATCATTATGGATCAGATTCAAAAGGCACGTAATATTCCTCTGGCTTCTGCATTCTCTGTTGTACTTACTGCAATTACTATGATTGCTATTCTGTTTATGATTACTTCTGACAAAAAAGAACAGAGCTTGAAAAAATCGAATGCAAAAGAAGATTCGGGCGTTCCTGATAAAAATACCACTGCGACTGCTGCCGCTGAAGTAAAGAAGGTGGAGGAATAGTTTTTATGGAGTTTTTAACTACACTTATTGTTGACCGCTTACATAGAAGAGGACCTAAATCAGAAAACAGCCGGCATGCAAAAAGACAGTGGAAAAAGCTTGGTAAAAAGTTTTCCCTTTCAAAGACTGTGCTTTATTCTACTTTCTGCTTTTTGTACATTCCGCTTTTTGTAATTATTTTTTATTCTTTCAACAAATCAGAAGGTGCTCACTTTGCAGGAGTATCCTTCAGATGGTATGAAGATTTGTTTCTCCGTTCTGGCGATTTGTGGATGTCTTTGCTTTACAGTGCAATTGTAGCTTTGGCTTCGGCCTTTATTGCAACCATTCTTGGAACTTTGGCTGCAATCGGAATAAGCTGGTACAAGTTTTTGGGCAGTAATTACATCCAGTCAATCAGCTTTCTTCCTATGATTTTACCGGAAGTTATCATGGGTGTTTCTCTTTTAATCTTTTTGAGTGGAATCCACATGAATCTTGGAATTGGAACTATAATTATAGCTCACACAACCTTCTGTCTGCCTTTTGTTTATCTTATGGTAAGTTCACGAGTTGATGAGTTTGATTATTCCATTATTGAAGCAAGCCACGATTTGGGAGCAACAGAGAGCCAGACCTTGTTCAAGGTTATTATTCCTTCAATTATGCCTGGTATTGTAAGTGGCTTTATGATGAGCGTTACCCTTTCCATAGAAGACTTTGTCATTACTTCTCTTGTGAATGGAAATGTAGAAACGCTGCCTATTTATGTATACAATATGATTAGACATGGTGTAAGCCCTGTTATAAATGCTCTTTCTTTTGTATTGATTATTGGAATTGGTCTGGTTGCGGTATTATTGCGTAAAGGTATTAAATCCTTTGCTGCAGCCCACTAATTCTTATAAATATTTTATTAAATATTCATTTTTCGAGGATGGACGAATGAAAATTACTTCTAAAATTGTTACTGCTGCATGTTTATTGATTGCAGCAATGGGACTTGTTTCCTGCAATAAGAAACAGGTATTAAAGCTTTACAGTTGGACTTATTACACACCAACTGATGTTGTTGAAGCATTCGAAAAAGAGTTTGACTGCAAGGTTGTTGTAACAGAATATGATTCAAATGAAACAATGTTCAACAAATTGATAAACGGCGGTGCAAAGAGTTTTGATATTGTCGTTCCTTCACAGGATTATGTTTCTATCATGATGGAAAAAAATATGTTCCGTAAGATAGATCAGTCAAAGTTCACAAACCGTGACAAAATTAATCCAAAGATTCTTGAAAAAATTACTTATGACCCTAATATGGAATATGCAGTTCCTTATTATTTTGGTGCGGCAGGAATCAGCGTAAACAAGAAAAAGGTTTCTTCTCAGAATTATGAAAGAACTTGGAATATTTTTGCAGATCCTCAGTTCAAAAATCATGCTTCTATGATGGATGATTACCGTGAGGTTATTGGTGATGCGCTTATGTATCAGGGAAACAGCGTAAGCACAAAAAATTATGACGAATTGAAATCTGCAATTGATTTGATTAAAAATAGATGGTGTCCAAATATTGTAAAGTTTGATGCTGAAGGATTTGGAAAAGACTTTGCCCGCGGTGACTTGTGGCTTTGCCAGGGTTATGCAGAAGTTATTTATGGTGAAGTTCCAGAAGAAGAATGGGATTCAACAATTGATTTCTTTATTCCAGAAGAAGGCGGTCCTTCTTACCTTGACAGTATGTGTATTTTAAGAGATTCAAAAAATGTGGCTTTGGCTTCAGAATTCATCAACTTTATTCATCGTCCTGAAAACTATGCTAAATTCCTTGATTTCTTCAGATTCCCATGTTACATCAATATGGAAGCAGAAAAATACATGAAAACTACTCCTATGTATCCTGCAGAAATTATGGATAAATGCGAGCTCAAAAATGATTTGGGCGACTATCTTGAAAACTATTATTCACTCTGGGAAAAAATCAGAGTTTCTAACTAATCCATTAGGGGAGCTGATTTCGGCTCCCCTTTTTTTTTAAACCAATCCCATCAATTCAGAATATAACAATACTTTAATTTTTCCTTGATTTTTTAACAATTCTGTGTAATCATTTTAAGTAAATAAAATTAAATTAAATATAAATATTTTTGTATTTATAAAAAGTAATTAAAAATGGATAAAGAATTAGAAGTTATAATTAATAGTATACCAACAGCTATTCTGCTTGGTACGCCAATGCGGTCAGCTGATGATAAAATTTATGATGTAAAAATCGATTTTGCCAACGAAGCTTTTAACAGCATAGCACTTGGCAAAGATTTTACAGGAACTCATCTGTCAAACATAGAAAAAGTATTTTTTCCTGCTTCCAGTCTATTTTTAGATGCAAATTCCACTAATGGGGCTTTTTCAATTGATGATAAAGTTTATTATTCTCCAAAACTCGATTCCTGGTTCAAAATAAATCTTACTTTTCATTCTGATATTGACACGGTAATTTTAACCCTCAATGATATCACCACCGACAAAAATTTTACAGAAAAATTAAAATCAACTTTAATGATTGATTCTCTTACTGGTCTTCCAAACCGAACAGCAGTTCTCCCCTATCTTGAAAAAGCAATTGAAAAAGATATGGCAAATAAAAAATGCACGGCAATTCTTTGTCTTGATATCGATAATTTAAAAAATATAAATGATTCTTTGGGCGAAAAAGAAGGAGATGCACTTATTATAAGAGTTGCAAATATTCTCCTGCAATTTAAGTCCGAACACATTCAGATATTCAGACACGGCGGTGATGAATTCATAGTTATAATTTCTAACTTAAAAGATGAATTTGATGTAGCCTGCATAACCGACGAAATTTATGAACTTTTTCTTTATAAAAAAGTAAAAGTATCAGGAGGAATTTCAGTTTTTCCAATACATACTTCCAAAAAAGAAGAATTAATTCGTTTTGCAGACATGGCTTTAAGTATTGCAAAGAAAAATGGAAAAAATAATTTTGCTTATTTTGAACCTTTCATGCAGCAGAATTTTATACGTCACCTTACTTTAGAATCAAAAATGGCTTCAGCATTGATAGAATCTTCTTTTAAGCAGGTTTACCAGCCACAGTTTGACATTCATACAGGAAAATTGCGAGGATTTGAAGCCCTTATCCGCTGGCAGGACAAGGATCTTGGAGATATTCCGCCTTCGATTTTTATTCCTCTCGCTGAAGAATCGGGCCTTATAATTTCCATAGGAAACTGGGTTCTTAATACTGCTTTCAAAACAATTAAAAGATGGCAGACAAGATTTAATTTCCATGGAATTATGTCCGTAAACGTCTCTCCTGTACAGCTCAGCCAAGACACCTTTATTTTTGAACTGAATAATCTGATTCAAAAATACGAAATAGATCCAAACCTGCTGGAAATAGAAATCACTGAAGGCGTTATGATTAATAACATGAACGAAACCATTGATAAACTCCAGGCATTAAAAGATATGGGAATCAAAGTTTCGCTTGACGATTTTGGAACCGGCTATTCGTCCTTAAACTACCTGCAAATGCTTCCGTTGAATACACTAAAAATTGACAAATCCTTTATAAGCAATATCACCTCTGAAGATGGAGTTCAGGCAAACATAACAACTTCAATCATCAGCATGGTAAAAAAGATGGGACTGGAAACAATTGCAGAAGGCGTAGAACAGCCGGAACAGCTGGAATTGCTCAACAAGTTTGAATGCGACAATGTTCAGGGCTATTTAAGAGGAAAACCAATGCCAGTTCATCTTTGTGAAGAATATCTTTCTGGAAATGAAAAAGCCCTGATTACAATTCGTAGTTAGAGCTTATATTCAAGATAACGAACTCTTCCTTCTTCGACAGCCCTTTTTATCTCTTTTTCACGCCCGCTCAAAACAGAAGAGCCAGTTTTTACTTCAATCAAAAGAACCTCTTCAACAGGCTTTCCCTCTGCCATTCCTGTAAATCCAATAAAATCAACAGGCTTACCAATAAAACGAAGGTCCCCGGCATTGCAGGGAAAGTTTGGCAGAAAAGGAGCAATCTGTTCCACCATCTGCCCATTCAAAACCGAACGAGAACGTGTAATCGCATCTGAGCGCTCTTTTTTAATCTGCTTCATAAATCTGATTTTCTGAATAACCAGCAGAACAATGAAAAAAAGGCAAACCCCTCCAGTAAAATAAGACGCTAGTAACGGAGAAGCAAATACTTTGTTTATAATCTGAACTATAATTTCTTTGAACATGAAATAATTATAAAAAATAATCAATAATTTTTCGATAATTAAGCAGCTGTTTATTTATATTTTAAGGAGAACGGAACGAATGAAAAAAACACTCATATTGATTACACTTCTTGCTTCAAGCATTTATTGCACTGCCGCCGAAAAAAGCGTTAAATTCCAGTTCAAGCAGAAAAAAGATGATGCCTATAGTTATATTTCTACCGTAGAAGAAGACGTATATTACAATAACTATCTGAATCATCATTCCCAGATTATAAACAGAATCTCCTCCCGCGTTATAAACACAGCCAGCGATGGAGAAGCCTTTATTTATGCAAATTACATGACAACCGACAACACAATCAGCAATCGCACAGGCCGACATCTGGTTTGGGGAGAAGACACAACAAGCGTTTTTGCCCGCAAGGCTAATGGAGAAATGACAATCTCTGATGATATTTTTATGCCTACCGTTAGAAACGTTCCTCTTTTTTCTGATAAAGCAATTGCTCCAGGCGAATCCTGGACCGCAGAAGGAAAAGAAGTTCAGGATGTCCGCAAAGCCTTCAACATGGATAAAGCCCTGATTTTTCCCTTCACGGCAACCTACACCTACAAAGGCACCACCAAAAAAGACAGCAAAGATAACAAAGATAATAAAGACAATACAATTCTCAACATAATTGAAGTTGAATATTCCTTTGACTACAAAACCCCGGAGGAAGACCTGACAGAAGGTACAATTCTTGCAAGCTCCACCGGATATTCAAAACAAACCCTATACTGGGATAATAAAAAAGGTATTCTTGACAATTATAACGAAGAGTTTTTAATCAAAATCATCGATATCTACAATAATTCTTATGTTTTTACAGGCACAGCCCATGCCGAAATCACAGAATACAAATCTCTGAACAATGAAGCTACCGTGCAGGAAATCCAGAAAACAATCGACAAAATGAAGCTCGACAATATTTCCGTTAAAAAAGGTGATAAGGGACTTACCATCAGCTTAGACAACATACAATTTGAAGCCGACTCAAACGTTCTTATGGAATCAGAAAAACTCAAGCTACGAAAAATTGCCGATATTCTCAAACAATATTCCAATGATTTACTCATCACAGGACATTGTGCAGAACGCGGTACAGCAAAAGCAAGACAAAAACTTTCCGAGCAGAGGGCAGAAAGCGTGGCAGATTTCTTAAAAATGATGGGAGTCCGCGATGAATATCACATTTTCACAAAAGGACAAGGCTCAAGAGAACCAGTTGCCAGCAATGCCACCGAAGAAGGACGGGCAAAGAACCGCCGCGTAGAAATCACAATTATGGATTAGTGAACAGACTTTGCTCTGTAAGCACCTTTCCATAATTTCTTTTGTAAGAAAATCTTTCCGCTAAGTTCCAGCTGCCTCACAACTTCTGCACTATCCGAATGATTCCACACCTGCTTACCAATGGATTTAACAAAAAGCCTGTTCATCCGTTCCGTCAGTTCCAGTTCAAGCTCTTCTTTGCAGAAAAAGTTCCTGTTTTTCCTGACCAGATTAAAAGCAAGCTTCCAGTCAATTCTTTCTTTTCGTAGACCAACACTTTTGAAAGCAGCAGTTTTCACAGTTTTTTTCCTTTCGTTGCACAAATCGCAGCCACTGCAAACAGCCTTTTCCGCTCCAAGAGCATCCAGCAAAACCTGTCTTCTGCAATCCTTCGTCTCAGCAAAATCCCTCATCGCCGCTTCCCTAGACCCACTTTTAAAAGTTGCATACTCAAAAGAATCCTCAAGACTCCAGATTAAAATTGCCTTAGCAATACTGCCATCACGACCGCCTCTGCCAGCTTCTTGAATATACGCTTCCGCCGTCGCAGGTGCTGAAATATGAAGAACCGTTTTTATATCCTTCTTATCTACACCCATTCCGTAAGCACAAGTCGCACACAAGATTCCATCCTTACTCTCGTAAAACCATTTTTCCACAGCTTCTTTTTCGCTCTTCTCCAAACCGGCATGGTAAAACTTTGAAGTCCCTCTACCAAAACAAACATTCAACTCCCTTGCCATATCCTCACAATTATTCCTCGTACCACAAAAAATAATCATCGGACGTAATTCAGTTTTAGCCAAAAACAAAGCTTCTTTTTTCTTAGACACAGCCTGACGAACAAAATAATGAATATTCTGCCTGTCGCTTTCACTCCGAACCACATGAGCCTGACCACCGAACAATATTTCAGAAACACGTTCAAGCACCAAAGGCGACGCGGTAGCCGTAAAAGCCGTAACCACAGGCGGGTTCAACTCTTTAATAACCTTTCCCAACTCTAAGTAAGCAGGCCTAAAAGAATCTCCCCATTCCGAGACACAATGCGCTTCATCAATCGCCACATGAACAATTCCAAGCTCTTTCAAGCTCCGAACCAAATCGTCATTACAAAGCACCTCCGGATTCGCAAGAATAATCTTTGCACCATTCCTGATTTTTTCAAAGTTGCATTTTCTCTCTTCCTCAGACTGTCCGCCCCTGAAGGTCACACTTCTCAAACTCCCCTCTTCCATTCTTCGCTGCTGGTCAGTCATCAAAGCTAACAAAGGATAAATAATCAAAGACGGCCCGTCAAACAAAAGCGCAGGCACCTGAAAACATAAGGATTTCCCGGCACCAGTCGGCAAAAGTACAATCTGCCTTCCTTTGCAAAACGAATCCGCATTATCCCTTTCAAAAGCAAGTCTTTCCGAGTCAGATAATAAATTGATTTTAGAATGATACTCGTACGCTTCCAGAATATTCGCAATAACAAGTCGCTGCCAGGGAAAAAGATATTTTATACCAAAACTATCCAGTGCCGCCTTAGCAACAAAATCGTCATCGTAAATCGCTTCTTCCGTATCAATTTTAAGATAATCTTCCACACTATATAATTAGTCGAAAACGTAAAAAAAAGTGCAGTATTTTTGAAAAAAAGTTAAAAAAAAATGAAAAAAGTTTAAAAAAGTGGGAAGTCTCCCCCTCGCTCCAGCCGTAAAAGCTGCTCTGAGTTTTTCTTTGAAAAACTCGTGGAAGACATAACAAAGATTTGCCAACAAAATTACAGCGTTTACGTCTTCCACTACCCCCTCTGCGGGGACACCCCGCAACGCCCCAAATCATTTATCCTTCAATTGAATCAGGCGATTCCAGTGAGGCAGATGAATCAGAAGCAGCCGGTGCAGGAGCAGGTGTTGTTTTTGCAGGAGTTGAAGACGCAGCAGCAACATTTTTCTTCTTTTTCCCCTTCTTTATCCTATGCTTGTATTTTACAACAAAGTTTGAAAAGCCAATTATCAACAGCATCGCAATAACTGTTGCAATTATCTTCCAGTTGCTTAATATCTCCAAAACAATCTTAAAATATTCCTTTGCACTCATACTTTTACTATCGGAAAAAAAAATCATTTACCCATAAAAGATTTCAAAATTGTTCAAAAGATTTCAAAATATTTCAAAATCCCTTGAAATAGAAGTCATAATCCGATAATTTTATCATATGATTGGAATTATCGATTACAATGCAGGTAATATCACAAGCGTTGAACATGCATTACGAAGCTTAAAAATAGATTTTATCCGTTCAAAAAATCCAACCGATTTAGAAAATTGTAATAAACTAATTTTCCCAGGTGTTGGAGATGCGGATTACGCAATGGATCAGCTCAAAAAAACAGGCTTTGATATCTTTATGAAAAAATGGATTGCAGAAAATAAGCCACTGATGGGAATCTGCCTTGGTTCACAAATTATTTTTGACTGGTCGGAAGAAGGCAATACAGAATGCCTCGGACTAATCCAAGGAAAAATCAAACATTTCTACACAATAAATCCAGAATTAAAAGCACAAGAAATAAAAGTTCCTCAAATTGGCTGGAATAATCTTACCTATCAGAATGGAGACTGCCCTATTCTTCAGGGGTTGAATCCAAATGCAGATTTTTATTTCGTTCATTCTTATGTTATTTGTCCTCAGGACGAAAGTGTAATCAAAGCCTATGCAGATTATGGAATCAAGGTTCCTGCTGTAATTCAAAAAGGAAATCTTTATGCTTGCCAGTTCCACCCGGAAAAAAGCGGCCAGGAAGGATTAAAGATTTTAAGCAATTTCTGCAGGGAATAGGACGGAGGATTTCAAATGTACAAAAAAAGAATAATCGTATGTCTTGATGTAAAAGACGGACGAACAACAAAAGGTGTAAAGTTTCAGAATAATATAGATATCGGCGACCCTGTTGAAATGGCAGCAGAATATTACCGCCAGGGTGTAGATGAATTAGTTTTTTATGATATCATCGCTTCTGCCCGAGGCCGCGGTCCCATTCTTGATTTGATTGCAAAGGTTGCCAGCCAGGTTTTCATTCCTTTTTGCGTAGGTGGTGGAATCGGTACAATCGAAGACATCCGCTCAACTATTCTTGCAGGCGCAGAAAAAGTAAGTCTCAACAGTCAGGCTGTAAAAAATCCTGAACTCATTACAGAAGGTGCCCGAATCTTTGGAAACCAGTGTATCGTACTTGGAATGGATGTTCGCAAAGACCCAACAAAACCAAGCGGCTACGGAACCACAATCCATGGTGGAAGAATCGATACAGGCTTAGATGCACTTGAATGGGCAAAAAAAGGTGTCAGTCTTGGTGCCGGCGAAATCGTCCTTAATTCTATGGATGCAGATGGAACAAAAAATGGCTATGATATTGAACTCACAAAAATGATTGCAGAAAATGTTTCGGTTCCTGTAATTGCCTCTGGTGGTGGTGGAACTCCTCAGCATCTTGCCGATGTCCTCACAGAAGGAAAAGCCGATGCCGCATTAATTGCTTCCATGGTTCATTCAGGTCAGTATACAATACCTGGAATAAAGCAGGAATTATCTAAAGCAGGAATCCCAGTAAGATTCTAAATATAATTTAAAAATCGTCATTGCCTCAAAAAGTTCAGAAAAAAGAGATTTATACTATTTTTCTATGTAAAACGTTTAACTAAATTACAGAAAATGTATTATACTATTATTTGTTAAAACAATTGTATAATGGGTTCTTATCATAATATGGAGGCATTATGAAAAAACTATTTTTACCAGTCATCCTGGTAGTTGGGGCTCTGTTTCTTTTTGCAGGATGTGCATCAACATCCTCAGCTTCGCAAAAAAGCACAGAAGTAAAAAAAGAATCAAAAGGCTTTCCTGAAAGGGTGAATTGGCTGGAGGTTCCTTCGTTAAAGGATTCCTATTCAGGTATTTTTGAAAACATAGGTGTTGCTGTTAATGAACGTGATTTGCAGGGCGGAGATACGCTTGAAGGCCTTGTATATCATTTTTCAAGTATTACCATGGAAAATGAGTTCAAACCACAGTTCATGTTCAACTGGCAGAAACCTAATTCAAATGGAACTTTTACTAGTTCAAAGGGCGTAACTATAGAAGTTCCAACAAACGTTCCTTCTTTTACAAGAATGGATAAAATGATGAACATTGCAAAATCATTCGGTCTGCGAATGAGAGGTCATGTTCTTGTATGGCATTCCCAGACAGAAGCATCCTTTTTTAGGGAAAACTACAATGCAAGTGGTGCTCTTGTAGATAAGGAAACTATGGATGCCCGCCAGGAATGGTATATCAAAACTATCCTTGAGCATGTAAAAGAATGGGAAGACAAGTACAACGATGGAAAACGTCTTATTTACTGTTGGGATGTTGTAAACGAAGCTGTTTCTGATAACGCCACTGTAAATGCTTATTTAAGAACAAACTCAGACTGGTATGCAATTTTTAAGAGTGACAAATTCATTGTAAATGCATTCCGCTATGCAAACAAATATGCACCTGCTGATGTTCAGCTCGCATATAATGATTACTCTTGTACAAGCCCTGCAAAAACCGGTGGAATTTTAAAAGTTATCGATGCAATCCAGGCAGCAGAAAAGGATGATTTTCTTCCTGCAAGAATTGATGTAATCGGAATGCAGTCTCATGTGGGACTTAATAATCCGCAGACAAGTGCATTTGACATTGCCATCCGCAAGTTCCTCGAAAAGAATATCGACGTTCAAATTACAGAACTTGACGTAAATGACACAGGTATGGGAAGTGACTTAATTTTAAGAGCCCGCTATAAAGCTCTTTTCCAAACCTTCAAAAAATATCAAAAAGTCGATGGTGGTCACGGAATCTCAGGTGTAACCTTCTGGGGCATAAATGATGAACGCTCCTGGATCAGCAAAAACGGAACCATGTTCCCACTGCTCTTCACCCGTGATTCAAACGGTTATTTAACCAAACCAGCATTTTTTGGCTGCATAGAAGCCGCTTCTGAAGAATAATTTTTTATAGGAGAATAATTATGAAGAAACAAATTAGTTTATTTTTATCACTTTTTTTGGTTTTCGGCTTGCTTTTTGCAAGTTGTTCAAGTAACGCAAATTATGGCGATGATTGGACCGATGATTCCGTACCTTCTTTAAAAGAAGCTTACGACAACATTTTTGACACATTCGGTATTGCGTGTGAATGGATACCATGGGACCGCACTAATTTTCCAGAGTTGCAATCAGCTTCTGTAAGAAAAGGACTTGCAAAACATGCAGATTCAATCACAATGGGAAATGAATTCAAACCAGACTCCATCATCGGTATGGCATATGGATCAACAAAAGCATCTATTGCATCACAGCAATTTAAAGCAAGTAATGGACTATCTATTGACGTTCCTGTTCTTAACGGATTTACAAAAATGGATCAGATTCTTTCAGCATGTAAGAGTTCTGGCCTCGTAATGCGCGGACATGTTCTTGTATGGCATTCTCAGACACCAGAAGCATTTTTTAGAAAAAATTATGATAACAACATGGCTCTTGTAGACAAAGAAACCATGACAGCACGCCAGGAATGGTACATAAAGACTGTACTTGAGCATGTTGCAGATTGGGAACGCGAAAACAACGGCGGAAAACACATTATCTGGGCATGGGATGTAGTAAACGAAGCAATGGCTGATGATGCTGGAACAACATACACGGATAACAATCAGAACTGGCTTAGAGGTTCAACAAACGGAACTAAAGGAAAAGCACCGACAGATAATCCTCAAGGCTCTCGTTGGTATCAAATTTATGAAAGTGAAGAATTCATTCTTAATGCCTTCCGTTTTGCAAATAAATATGCCCCATCAGATGTAAAACTCTGCTACAACGATTACAATGAATATATGGATTATAGCGGAGGATGGAAAACAAGTGCAATTCTTCATCTGATTGATTTACTTAAAAATGATACAGGCGTTACTATGGGAGAAAAATTTTTCCAGGCAAGAATTGATGTAATGGGAATGCAATCACATGTTAGTCCAACCTGGCCAGGTGTATATGGATACGAAAATGCATTAAAACGATATCTTAATGCTGGAGTTGACGTTCATGTAACAGAATTTGATATAGCCGCAAAATCTCAAGATGAAGCAGCCACAGCCTACGGTAACTATTTCAAAATGCTCAAAAAATACGGAAAGAAATATAGCGGTGCTAATAAAATTACAAATGTTACAGTATGGGGAATTGCAAGTGGAGATTCATGGATAAGCCAGAATGGAACACAATTCCCATTGCTTTTTGATAGAAAAGGCTCATCTTACTATTCAAACTCATCATTTGAAGCAGTAATAAACGCTGCAAAATAAACGCTAAATAACCGAATATCTTGCCCTGGATGTTTCAGTTTCAAAAACATCTACGGCAAAAAGGGTTGGCTTTGTTTTATCAGGATTTTTTTCCGAATAGGACAAATCCAGCCCTTCTTTATTTAACAATTCAATCATCCGCTTATAAATATAAACTGCAATACGTTCCGCACTAGGATTCTGGTCAAAAACAGGCAGATCATTCAAGTTAGTGTGGTCAAGTTCCTTACAAACAGCCCTCAAAGCCGCCTTCAAACGAGAAAAATCCATGAGCATTCCGCCCTCGTTCAGCTCACTACCACGAACATGGGCAAAAACCTTATAATTATGCCCGTGAAGATTCTCACACTTTCCATTATAATCTCTCAAGAAATGCGCCGCCGCAAAATCCGCTTCTACCCTGACTTCAAACATAAAATATTACTACCATTTTTTTTATTAAAAGTAAAGGACAGGGCGAAGCCTTTTCAACCAAACGGCGTTCCGCGGCTTACCTACGGCCGGTCTGCCCCAGGCAGACTGCTCCGCACCGCTCCATGCCTTGCGCACATTTCTTCAAGGAGAGGAATGATATAGTTCTTCATAAAATATGCCGGATGGCTTTTACCGGATATCCATAAACATCATTTTACGAAAATAAATTACGAAGTAACTCTCACTTGCTCTTACAAATTAGTATTTGTGGGATTAAACTATATACTCATAAGATTGTCTAAAAGCCTATTTGATTTTTTTTGGAATAAAATCAAATGACAAATTTTTTTTTCATCTTTTTGAATCAAAAATATTAATTTTAATTTGATCCACTTTATCAAACATTAATAAATATTGTTCCTCCCAGATGGAATAACGACTTCAATTTCTCCTCTAATGTTATTTTTTATTTTTTCTAATTATAAAAAATAAAAGTAATCCATAAACAATAACACAAATCAAACAAATTAAAATAAAACTAAAATTCTCATGTTTAGAAAAAAAATCAATTCCATTTAAGAAATATGATAACAAAAAGCCAATAATTCCAACAATTATAAAAATTATTAATATATATATGTTATTATTCTTTTTCATTAGTTCTGCTCCGTTGATTTTTGGACTCTTCTAGTTTCTTTTTCTGAATCTATTCGATAATAATAAACTTGTTATTTAGTTCTTCATCAGAAACTTCAGATTTATCCATCCAATTCATATATTCTGTATAATTCATAAGACTTTTTACATCTCCTATAAAAGAAAAATCCTTTTTTTGAAAAACATATAATATTTTTAATTCTTGATTTGAAATATCATCATTTATTTCTGCAATAAAGCCATACAAATTATCTGAAAGCTTCACATAAAAACCAACACCAGGTTCTACCAGTATATCATTAAGTGTTATTTGTTTTGTGTTATACTTTGCTATAGTTTTTTTATCATTTCTTTGAATATAAACAATTTGATTTTTCTCACAAGCTATTTTCAAATATTTTGATACAGAAATTAAAGGTAAGATTGTGGCAGAATTATACATAATATAATTTGATTCTTTTTCCTTATCTATTTCGCACTTATATGTATTTCCTAGAGTAATATTAGAAACTGACGTACAAGACAGGAAAAGAAATGTATATAGAATATTAGTTATTTTTCTCATCTTTTTCCTTTGAATTTTTCCATCTGGACTTGTGTAAATCATCGGATTGTCTCCATTATAACCAAACCAATTATAATAATCCACATCCCATTTTCAATAATTCTTTCTCCCCAATTCTGCATTATGAATTATGAATTATGCATTGCACGCCTTCTCCCCTTTATCCTTCTTTAATTTCCTATTATAATATCCTTTATGACCAAAGTATTATCACAACTGCTGCCTTCCTTTACAAATCAGGTTGTTGCGGCAGACATGTCTAAAATTGACGATATATCAGAAATAAAAAATATTCCCGTAGACAATCTTGTTTTTGACTCGCGGGAAGTTACAAAAAACTCGCTTTTCTTTGCATTGCCGGGAAATCATGCTGATGGAAATACCTTTATTCCTCAGGCAATCCAGAACGGAGCGAATGTTGTAGTTTTTCAGGGAAACCTCTCTCCACGACAACAGGAAGAAACTGCAAAGGCAATAATCAAACGTACCTTAGACAATGAACTTTCGGATGATCTTTTAAAATTCAGCCCGGTTTTAATTCAGGTTCCTGATGCACGTTTTGCAATGGCACCGCTTTCGGACAGATTTTATGACTCACCTTCTGAACGTCTTGTAGTTATTGGCGTTACAGGAACAGAAGGAAAAAGTTCGACGGTTTCTTTTATCTGGCAGCTTTTGAGATTATGCGGATTCAAGGCAGGCTTTATTTCGACAGTAGCATATTCCTTTGGCGGAGACGCATTGCCTAATCCTCAGCACCAGACAACTCCGGAAGCACCGATTATTCAGCATCACTTAAACGAAATGCTTGAAAACGGCTGTGAATATGCTGTAGTCGAAACTTCCTCCCACGGACTTTCTACAAAACTAAACCGCTGTGGAAACATCGCTTTTGATTGCGGCGTTTTTATGAACGTAACTTTGGAGCATCTTGAATTTCACAAAACTTTTGAAACCTACCGTTCAGATAAAGCAAACTTATTCCGCGCCCTGGATAAACACAATCATCTTAAAACAATCGGCGGAACAAAACGCAAAATAAATCCACTTGGCATTGTAAACCTTGAAGACGAATCGGCAAAATATTTTATTGATTCAACAAAATCACCAGTCTATGGTTTTACAACAGAAGGAAGAGCCGGCAAAAACGCTTTTGTAAATGGGCAGGAAAAAACCGAAAAATCACTTCCTGCAATCCCTGAAAATATCCGCTACATGACTGCACAAAATATTCTTTCTTCAAAAACTGGTCTAAGTTTTGATATTACTGCTGATACTTCAGGAGGCAAAGAGGAAATCAGTATTCAAGCTCCATTACCAGGTGCATTCAATGCCTATAACATAATGGCTTCAATAATTGCAGTAAGCAATGTCACTGGTCTTGATTTTGGAACTGTTGCTGCAAAAACAAATCAACTTAATCCTATTAAAGGAAGAATGACAGTTGTAGATATGGGCCAGCCTTTTGAAGTTATCGTTGATTATGCCCATACACCTTCAAGTTTTGAAACAATCTTCCCGCCAATCCGAAAACGCTGCAAGGGAAAAATGATTGCCCTTTTTGGCAGTGGTGGTGAACGTGATACTACAAAGCGCCCTATTCAGGGAAAAATTGCTGCTGACTATTGCAATACAATAATTCTGACCGATGAAGATCCGCGCGGAGA
>JAEEGK010015619.1_pt1 | contig 16794 bp, 17 predicted proteins | sample 8958771 | NCBI WGS metagenome assembly JAEEGK01 (sample SAMN16246547, study PRJNA631951) | gut metagenome | biome: gut microbiome; feature: rumen; material: SC-attached | host: Bos | place: Iran: Karaj | collected 2018-10 | reverse complement strand
TCAAGTTCTAATGCCACGTTCTCACTATCGAAGAGGAAGCGTAGTCCTCTCAAAGATATAGGACTTAGTTTCATATCCGCATTTTGTCTTGCTATCAGGTAAGCATTGGCCGTTTCATCATCCTCAGTAGAAACATAGATAGCACTTCGATGCTCCACATTCAGTTTCATCCCAAGGAAAGTCTTTAATCCTGCAGAGACAGACATTGACAATTGACGGAGAAATGCCGACTTTCCCGTGTCTGAACTGCCTGCCAAACAGACAAGACCTGACTTCGGCAGCAGTGGTTCCAACAGCGTCGGAATCTCATTGATGTTTTGGTTCAGCAGCATCTCTCCGGTGATTTCTTCAGGAAACAACACATTATTCATCATATATTACTTCCTGTATCGGTTATACTTCGCCAACTTGCCCGACTTGATAAGCAGATTGACATCTTGTTTTGAATAGAGGTTCTTGCGCCCGACCTTTTGACTCTTCAAAATGCCGGATTGCTCAATACGCCAGAGAGTAGGATACGCGATATGCAACAGATTACATATCTCGTCACGATCATAGAAACCTTCATCTTCAGGCTTCTCCACATGGTTGCCGATGTTTTTCTCATCGAGGCATCGGCTAACAGTTCTATAGAGAATATCCTCGAACTGTTCTTCGTTTAATACAACAATATTTTCCATAATTCTGAAATAAATTAATTCGAAACTATGGGGCAAATAGAAAGCCCCCGAACTGAGTCTTTCTCAATTCGAGGGCAAAATTATGAGTTTATTATCGGGTATGGAATGGGCTTAAGGCCAACTAAATAGGTTACGGCATTTAATTGAATTGATTGAATTAATTGGCCTCTATTGAGGTTTCCTGAACTTATTCTCCGGACTGATTATTCATTTCCTGAAACATCTCGATGTACTCTGATATTTTCTTCCTTCCAGTAGCAAATTCAGGAGACACTTTCCCGTTTTTGTGGAACGAAATGAGACCTCTATAACTATCGTTCATAGCTTCATAGCCAACAATAGTATCACACTTGTCATGTAACATTTTCCAAAACAGTCTTACACCACCATTATCAACACACTTGATTATTTTGCAATGTTCCAATGCTATGGTTAGTGCAGCCAAATCTTCTCCCATAGTACAATGTTCAAGTTGCTGAACGATTTTTTCAACATAAGCATCTACATTATTACGGCTTCCCGTGCTATATTCGATGAATCCTTCTATGGATTTCTCCTTAAGGTCTTCAAATTTCGCCTTTCTACCACGTTTGTTGGTAGACTGTTGAATCTCTTTAGGGGCCTCTGGAATGGTTAATACATGACTATCTAAGCACTGTTTCAGCTCTTCTTTTGACAATAGAAGTTTATCGGAAATGCGTTGTGAACTCCAATAATCCGCCTTCTTCAATTCGGTTATTAGACTATTTCTGATCAATCGGTATTGGAGCTTACGCAAACCTTCTTCATAATCATCCTTATTGGGGTGTCTGGCGGTCTTGTTGATTATACAAGTATGCAAATCGCCTATTACGAGCCAAGTTAAAAGGGCCATTTTCAGTTTTTCTTTTTGCAGCAAACACTTAGCATAAAAGATTTTATCGTAATAGCATAATAGGTTCAACATACCTGACATACCATTAAAGCTACTCTTCTCGTGATATATCATGAAAAGATCTTCACAAGCGCCAAGTTCTACTTGTTCAGGCAGATTGGGGAGTTCAGACATTGCATAATCGTATATATGCATAAAGGCTCCAAGGGTTGCCTTGCGATTTTTCATTGCATGGAGGCACTCATTATAAAAGTTTGTATGCTCTTCCTTCCAATTCTCAAGTTCTTTCTTATATTCTTCAATAATCATTTTGTTATCCTTTTTACAATCTCTATTCATTTCCTATTAGCTTTTTAGCCACTTTTCAATTCGAACCTCTATTTCTCGTTTGGGAAGTCGTGGGTTGATTCTGAACAGTGCTTCCAGTTTTTGAGCTGCCACTGGTGGCGGAATTAGCGCATGCTCTACGAGCAGGTCGAATACATACAAGATTCCTGATACGGTTATGCCTCGTTCTTCTGCCCGGTTACGCAACTGGCGGTCGCCAGTCAAGATTCTACATCCAGAAATTGACTGGGCATAAAAGATAACGGTGGAATCTGTCAGTGTCAGGTTTCCACCGCACTCTATGTTAAACTGATACAGATTGACAAGACTTGCTGATGAATAGTCTTTCACCACGAGCACACCTCTACTAATAAGGTCTTGTATCACACTTTGCTGTGCGGGTCGTTTGATTTCATCGACAACGAAGTCAACTGTATGCACTTGTACTGGCAACTGGAAAAACGTGTCAAGCAAGTCCACGTCGTACAAGTCCAAGAAGATATTTGTGTCGTTGATTACAATATCCATGCCTCTATACCAACTCTAACTGTTCGCGAACTACATCGATAGATTCGTTCAATAATACCGATGCCTTGGAATAAGTAATCAGCTCCGAGGCTAAAGCCCGATAGACAAGACTTGCAAATCGGGTGGACTTCTCTTCGTGATAGGTACTCTTCTCCACTTGCTCCTTAAAAGCCGGATTCTGGTTCCTGGTGATGCAGAAGTACTTATATCGCGAATCACTGATGATGTCAAGTTGCTTAGCCTTGAACATCTGAGCATCTACGGATATTCCATAGTTAGACTGGATAGCACGAAGTTCGTTCAGAGAAATGTCATGACGAGACACGCCCAACAACTTCTTGAAGACATCTTGGGAAATGAGCATTTCGTTGGCAAACAGATTGCAGAAACGCTCCACTTCCTTCTGTGGAAGTGACTCGTCAAAATCAAGAAGCAGGTGCCCCAATTCATGCATAGCGGTGAAACGCTTGCGTTCAACGGGAAAATTCTTGTTCAGAACGATGATGGGCTTATGTTCCCCAACGATACCACTCAAACCATCGAAGGTGTCAGGCGCATCCATCTCTATCACCTTGATGCAGTGTTCCTCCAGCATCTCGATGACGTATGGAATACCATCCTGTCCCAACTGCCAGGCTGCTCTTACCTCTGCTGCTATCCGATAGACATCAGAAGGAGCAATTACATTGTTATTAGAAATAGGATTGGTGAAATTGGAGTTGATGCCTAATATTTCCTCTATTTCAATGTATCGTTCTATCTTGTCACGTATTCTTTCTTTGATAGAGTTCTCTTCCTTCATGCTCATTTTCGACTTCTTGCGAAACTCAATCCTGTCGAGTGACACGGTGAAGGGGCGTAACAGATAGTCCGGCTTTACATTCAGTGCGTTGGCAAGCGCAATAAGATTGGTGGAGTTTGGCAACATCTTGCCAGATTCGTACTTTGAAATGGTCTGCTTAGACACCAAGTTGTTCATCTTAGTGCAAAGATCATCCATCGACATGCCATTGATGACACGTGCATTCTTTAGTCTTGCGCCGAATATTTCCTTTAATTCCATATCGCTTATGTTTTTGATTTGGCGACAAAATTACTGAAATTTTTCTAAATCGTCAACTAAAACCCCAAAAAACTAATCAAAACAGATTATTTTTAACACAAATCATAGTTTAACATATAAAAATGCCCGCAACTCAACATGTGATCGAGTTACGGGCAGAAATCCTATAAGAACCCAGTAAAGGAGCGTTTCTCATTTCAGAACAGAGCCATTATTCTTTGCTAAAGTTAATGCCTTGTCTGCATCCACAATGATTTTTCTACCAACCTGAGTTATAGCATCATTGATTACTCCACTGTTTTTAATACGGGCTGCGGTAGATTTACTACAACCAAACAACTGGGCAATCCCCATAACGCCATATACAAAATGTTTCTCTTCTTTCTGAGATTCCGAGGGTGGCTGTTTTATTTGCTCAGATAGAACCCCTTTTATAAGATATACCAAATCTTTCCCATCCATTTTACAGACAGGGGTATTGAGCATTTCTATCAGTTTTAAGTCCAATTGTTTTTCTTGCATCAAAGTCCTTGTGATTTTAAAAGTTTTATACATCAGATAGTATTACGTACTCACTTGAGAAATCTAACTCCATTAAACAATTGATGAGAGAAGAACAAAACCGCACAAGAAGTCCGTAATCACCCCACCTTTCCCCTGTCTTTGGATTTGGTTCAGGCTCATAAGGAAGAAGTTCTTCTTTATGGTTTTTCAGGTATAACAACCCTTCAAAAACTCCACGCAAATAATCGGATGATGCCAATTCAAAACCATGTTCTTTGGGCCTCCATAGATAATCGTACAAAGTCAGCTTTCCAATTGGCACATGATCTGCCATTTCTGTCATGTTGTGGGTGATATTCTCATGCCATACATCATCAGTCTCATAATCGAATTCCTTAATGTGACTGAGGTCTGCATCAGGGAAATACTTTCTAACCTCTGCCAACGATTCCAGTTCGCGGTTCCTTCCATTCTCTCTCACGTAAACACCTGTTCCATGCTTTAGAATTGGTGTCTTTGATTTAATGTGCAAATCTAAACTCATAACAATACATTTTTGTGAATGATTAATAACTTCTCATCCTTGTAGTATGCAAAAACAAGAATTGTTACTTCCTTAAATCATAAAAAATGCAAAAACGCATATTCGGGAACGTAACATTTGCCTTTTCTGCCTACATAATAGATGAAGTTAAACAAGTAACAAATAATGAAAAAGAAAAGAAGAAATCCGATTCATGCTTATAAGCACCTGCTTGCTAAAGATTACGACTGGGACTACAGCTATCTTATTGCCTTAGAGAAAAAGAAACTCCAACGAATGCGTGATTGCATCAAACAAGAGCATCACTTGGCAAATAACGAATTTGTAGTTCGGGACATAGGCATCTGTATACGTCTTATTGACATTTTCATGGAAGATGATCCTGTATATAAGACCTGGCTTGACCGTTCTTATTCAGGAACGAGATTAAAGTTCCGGAAATTGGAGGACGGAAATTATGAGTTGGTTGACGATGACAGGAAGCCATTGGCCGATATCCCTGTTTACATAAATGTTAGGAATGAAAGGCGATTCTTCCGTAAAACACCCATCAAGGAATCACTCGCTGAAGATAGACTCGAGTGGGCTATTCATCTCAAAATCAGTCTCCGCCAACGAAAAGCCCTTCATTTATACCACATGATCAGAGAGTATAAACTATTTGATTGGTGGGACTAAGTACAACAAGTTTATTCATCAAAGGAATACGGCATATGAAAAATAATCAAACCTGTTTGGATGGAAGGTCAAAAGAACCTATTTTTGAAACAAATTTTGAAAACATGCTGCTTGCAAGTCAACTGGTTTCGGAAATACATAAGAAACCAGATCAAATCTCCTTGACAATGACAGGGACAGGACTAATAGAATTAGTAAAGACTATCCGGCTGATGCTTCTTGAAGAGATAGAATCACAACCTCCCAAAGAATCCAATTCAGAAGTAGGCGTTATGACGAAACAAGAGGTAATAGAGAAACTTAATGTCAGTTCTACAACGCTTTGGCTATGGGAGAAAAAGAAATACCTGGTATCTGTCAAAATTGGCCGTAGGATTTTCTATAGACGATGTGACATAGAGAACCTGATGGAAGGAAAAAGAGTGTGATTCCCTAAAAAACATGAAATAATTCAAGATTTTGGAGTTTTCTTTTGGATTTCTGAAAGAAAACTCGTATTTTTGCAGAAATTTCACAAATAAGCGAGTTATCTTTATGATTATTCAGTTTTCTGTTGAGAATTTCCGCTCTATTATGGAGCCAGCCACCCTGTCGTTGGTAGCATCGCCTCTTAAAGATGTTCGTGTTGCGACAGAGGATGTCATCTTTGACATTGACGGGATGGATGTCAGCCTCTTAAAGAGTGCTGTCATTTTAGGAGCGAATGCTTCTGGTAAGAGCAATGTTATTAAGGCTCTCGAATTCTTTAAAAGTTATATCATTGATTCATTTAAAAATCTGCAGGCTGGAGAGGAGATTGGTGTTGAAGCCTTCAAATTGAATACAGACAGTGCCAAGGCACCAAGCTCTTTCGAAATGATATTAATTTTGGATGGGTATCAGTATCGCTATGGTATGGATGTCAGCCGTGAGTCTGTGCATGGCGAATGGCTATACAGGAAAGCATGCCGAAAGAGAGCCAAAGAGGTGGAACTGTTTTATCGTGACGGAGAGAGCATGAAGGTTCACCCATCATTCTCGATAGCAACAGACTTGGTGAACAAGAAGATGATCCGCAATAATGCTCTTTTGTTGTCTGCTGCTGCTCAATTTAACGATCCAACGGCTGTACAAATTATCAACTGGCTGACAGATACAAGCATCCTGACGTGCTCTGACGAAGAAAGAATGTGGAATATGGCTGTGAACCATCTTGATGATGCAGAGATGCGGTCGAGAATCGTAGAGTTCTCTAAGTTTGCCGACCTGGGCATTGAGGATATAGAGAAAAGTGATAATCACATTCTAAGCCGTCATCTTCAGTATGATGCAAATGGTGTCGCAAAAGGTGAAACAAGTTTTCCATTCCTGAGTATGGAATCTGAGGGAACCATCAAATATTTCTCTATGGCATATCCTATCATCAAGGCACTTGACAACGGTTCGAGACTGGTCATTGATGAATTTGACTCCAAATTGCATCCGGTTCTGACCAATCGGATTATCTCTCTGTTTAACTCACGCGAGTCCAATCCACGTAACGCTCAATTAATATTTACTGCACACGACACCAATATTCTCAGTTCTGGCCTGTTCCGTCGTGATCAAATCTGGTTCACCCAGAAGAACCGGTTCGGGGCTACTTCACTTTATTCCTTGTCAGATTATAAGGTTAGGAGTGATGCTCCTTTTGAACGGGACTATCTGAGCGGTAAATATGGGGCAACACCTATTATCGGTAATCTGGAGTCAGTTATAAAGAGGACAGAATAATGGCACGCAGACAGAATCCAAAGATTGAGCGGACGCTCAAAAGAGCGAGTAGCCTAAGAACAGTGAAACAGACATTCCTTATTGTCTGCGAGGGAGAGGTTACAGAACCTGAATACTTCAATTCCTTCAGGCTGACATCTGCAAACGTTAAAGCTATCGGTAAGGGCATGAACACCATATCGTTAGTGAAGGAAGCAATAGCCATCAGAGACATTGAGAAGAGAAGAAACCGGAATTATGACCAATGCTGGGTTGTATTCGATAAGGATGACTTTTCTGACAGCGATTTCAATGCGGCCATACAGATGGCTCAGGCTAATGGGTTTCATGTGGCGTATAGCAATCAAGCGTTTGAATTTTGGTTCCTATTACATTTCAACCTATATCAAGGAGCCATACATAGAAATCGTTATGCCGAGATTCTTAGCCATCTGCTCGGTTTCAAATATGGCAAAACAAAGGGCGATTCTGTGAGGGTCTTCAATGTCATCTATCCAAAAACTCGTATGGCGATAGATAACGCCAATAATGTTTTGAAGGCTTTTGATGGTGGTAATCCAGCAAAGGAAGAGTCGTCAACTACTGTACATCAACTTGTTGAACAACTCCTTCAATTTACCGATAATTCATAAGGATTATTCTAATCAACCCTCAACCACTGGTTAAGTATCTCCCAGAATCTGGTAATAGTGATATGTGTCTGCTCTGAAATGCTTGGTTCGTGAACAACGAATCCGCGTTCTTCCATATATTGACTGCGCAATTCTTTAACAGCAGCACTTGTCTTTAACGTATCAATGCATTGTATATAACAATCAAATAGAATCGGATAAAGATTCGGGAAATCATCATAAATGTGCTTAGCCAGATCTTTGTGCTTGTCATCAAGCCGCAAGGATTCGCCCCTTAATAGTTTCTCTCTAAAACGCCTTACATTATTTCTCATGTGATGGAGAGTTACGCGGTATGAGATATAAGACATATCCAGTGCTTCCGCCATTTCTTTATCGGGCATAGCCCGCTGCTCATTGAGAATAGTTAGGAGAGAACGAAGGAATATAAAACGTCCTCGTGGATAAAACACCTGCAAAGCATAAGCAATCAATTGTGAAACGATACGAATCTTTATTTCCCCATTTGATGTGGCATTTTCTGTCAAAAGAGAAATCTGTTCACATTCTTTATCCACATAGTTTATGCGAGACTCCGTTTCAGAACGATTGTTGAGGTAGTTGCGGAATGTATTCAACAACCAACTTTCAAACGCTTCTGTCTTTATTATACGCTGAAGTGCCTGATATGGTGTTGGTCCACTATCACGCAAATAGAAAAAGAAGTCTTCCAAAACATCGTCAAAGTCATCGTACAAATTATGACTGTAGTTTTGATAACGTTCATAAAGCAAATGCCTCATTCGTTTGTGAAGCAGGTAATACATTGCTTCGTCGTCACCCTTCAATATGATATCTCTAAATTGGGGAATAGAAATGTCTTTATAGCTGATGGATTTCTTCATACAAACAAATATAATTCGATTCTCAACGTTTTTAATTTATGTATACGTAATATTTTCACGTTTTTGCCAATTAAAATGGATTATATGTATTGGCTCAAAGTTCCTGCTCCCCGTCTTTTTAGCAGATTGTCGTAAAGAATCTGTTGGGCTTTGATTCTATCTGGGAGGTAGTCGTAGTTCCTGCTTGGATAAGCAATGGCAGCGGTGGTTTCAAAAGACCGATTGTCCTGACTATAGATTTCGTATATATTATATCCGATGAAAGTATATGCTCCATAATGGAAAATAATAGTAGGATGGTGTGCGATGTCTATGACCTCATATAGCTGTAGTGGTGCTTTCGATGCCATTTGATTTAACTCTTCGCATACTTTCTGGAGTTCCGTTTGGTAGTGGATGATGTCTTCATCACTGCTCATACTTCCGCCCTGGAATTCATACAGATTTTCGAATCCATCTTCTGTTTTTACATAGACAGAGATGACATCATTAGGGTACATCCGATTGAATTTTTCGGAGATTCGTTCCATGTCGTACTCGAAATCATACCAAACATATCCGTTGCCAGAATTCCAATTGATGTCGCTGAGACAGGTAACAGAGAGTGGTTCCCCGTCATACTGATATACTGTTTCCTCTTTTATCACAAAGCAAATGCCGTCCTCATCAAAAAGGGACTTGATGAACATAAGTTTCTGCTTGTCGTTGTCTTGCAGAAAGATAGAGTGTCGTGAATTGTATGCCATAAAGTAATTATTTAAGTGTTCTATTCGAGTGCTTATTTGATAAATCAAAGTGGAAGAAATCTTGTTCTCATTTCATCACCTACTCATATTAATTGAGGTATACATGAATCGTTTAACGCCGTTTCCTAAAAGGGTTATTCCAAAAAGTAAATTCTGGATACATCGATGAAAAAGATTGCCAAGTTGTCCTGTGCTGTATTTCATCTGATTTTGGACAGATCAGTTCTTTCTTGTCATCTTCTGTCAGCAACTCGTCATCATATTCAATGAATGGATCTAACCAATCTATTTTCTCTCTAAGCCAGCAAAGCTTTTCTTCAGCTTCTTCATCCATGATATCTTTTTCAATAAGAAAAGACTCATATCTCTCCATATAAAATCTTAAAATGTTAGCCAATGAATAACATTCGGCAGAAAAGAATGCCCTCTTTAGTTCTTTAAGTTCCTTTTTTCGCTTTTCTTCTATTTCCCTTTTCTTCTGCTCTTCAAGTTCTCTTCTTTTTCGTTCTTCCTCTTGTTGGTGTCTCAATCTTTCCATTTCTTCTCTTTCTTCTTTAATGGAAATGGCTTCATATTCTATCTTCGCTATGATATTGAGTATCTTATCTTCAATTTTCATGTTGGCAGTATCTTCAACACAAACTGGATTAAGACGAAAATAGCTAGAACGTGGAATCTCAAATTTTAGCTTTCCGGAAGGAACTGTTAAGTATTTTGGATAATTAGATTCTGTATTTGTAATTTGTTTGTTCTTTTCCGATAATTGCAAAGGGATTTTTTCCTCATTTACGACAGCATAAGTGTGCCATCTGTCCTCTGCAACAATTTGGTGTCCACGAAGTTGAAGCAAATGTATAATCGTTGTATATATCCTTAATGCACGATCAAGGCTATCTGACTGTACATTTATATTCAAAGGGGCTTTAATCTTACTTTTATATGGGTTCTTGTCCAAGTACTTGTTGTTCTTTTCTCCTCTAAAGAATTCCTTTGTATCAATAATAAGAGGATGTTTTGCATATAACATCTCTGGTACAGTAAAGAGACTTTGATCCATATTTTTTAATTCAGTCTGTATTTTCTGGCGCGGATCTGTTATTACTTCAATTTCGTATTTTTTTTCTTCTTGTGCATCCTCTATCTTCGCGGGAACATCTTCTGATTGGTTATTGTTTTTGTTAACAGAATCTTTTTTGTTAAGAATGTCTTGGTTTTGTTCAATTATTTGTTCAATAGGATTTTGTATTTTTTTCTTTTTTCCTTCTTGAAAAGAGTCAATTGAAGGAACTTCGTCGGTATATTCAGGTAAAGCAGGAATCTCAACGGGTTTTCCGAATTTTAATTTTGACCAATAACCACTTGAAGGAGTTGGTATATTTAGCTGGTGACAATACTTTCTTAATATGGGAGCAGGAACACCTAACTTTTCAGCAACTATTGTAACAGGTTCCTTCCAGATAAACTCATATAATTCTTTTCTTGTTATTTCCATAACTATAATTAGTATTGTCTTTTATTCCTACTAAATTCTTCTGCAAATGTCTTCACTCTTGACTGCTCGACCCATTTAACGAGTTCATCTTCAAAAAAGTATATTTTTCTCCCTTTGTCATAATATGGAAGTTCCCTACCACGAACCATTTTCTTGATTACATTCTTAGTTTGTCCAAGAATTTCCGCAGCCCTTTCAATATCTATCGGCCTGTGCTTGTCAACTCCAAGTCCTAATTGTGATTCAATATGTTCTAAAACTGCTCTCATTTCTGCAATCTCATTAATTAGATAATTAACTGCTTTGGGAACATTCTGTAGAGTCAACTCTTCCTTCTCCGTTTCTATCTTTTCCATATCATTTATTGTTAAAATGTTAAATTGTCCGTATAGCAATTTGATAATGAATATTACATGTCTTACCTGTTATTTAGTTGACAGTTGAAAACCGCTTAGTGTTTTTCTACTTGTCAACCTGTTTTTTCGCTTCCATTGCGGCCTTAATCTTATCGCCAACTCTTAGGGCCTGCTCCGAGATACCTATGCGGATATAGCCCTCAAAGTTCTTCTGCGACTCATGGCCGGTTATGCTACGGAGTTCCAGGTCCGACAGTACACCTAATTTATATAAGTTAGTGGTCCCACTCCTTCGTGCTGTATGTGAGCATATCAACTCATATTTTGCACGTACGACTTCACCATGCTTGTTCCTTTCAAAAAGAGGGGAACCATTTCTAATCTTGGCCCATTTATCCAGTTTGTGAAACCACTTACGTTCGTTTTCCGTAAATTTGATGCCTTTTTTCTTCTTCTCCAACAGCTTCTCATAGGTGTTCTCCGACCGTTTTTCTACAGTTGTCAATACCGTTACATACTTTTCACAAAAAGAGGGAACGGTTTTTGATAGCTCATACCCTACTGCCTTAATCTTCAGATTCATTTTCTGAACATCTATTTCCGGGAAATCGTAGTGGTACTTTTCACAGAGTTCATAGACACGATCATCGAAGATGGGTACTTCGACCTTCTTCTTAGTCTTCATTTGGGTCAAAGTAATCAGGCCGCTTTTATTATAGGTGATGAAGTTCTCTTCTCTCAACTTGCAATAGTCGCTATAGCGTTGGCAACTAAAGTATCCAAGAAGGAAGATATCGCGAACGACTTCATTGTCGCCTGTAAGTTTTAGCTCATACATGGCGTCAATCTCCTCGTCAGTCAGGTAGATCTCGGCTCGTTTGTCTATCTCCTTTACTGCTTTGTCTTTCCAAACCCTCAGGGAAACAGCATTCTTGTTGTAGCCCTCCATAGCTGCAAGATTACAGAGTTTACGAAAACAGGAAACCTTTTTATTGATTGTGTTCGACATATACCCTTGCTTCAGAAGATAAAGTGTAAACCTATCTGCAAAAGGTTTGTCTATATCATCAAACGGAATATCCTTCTTGCAGTATTCTTTTAGATTTTCACCGAACGCTTTCCACACAACAACTGTGCCAGGAGAATAATCCGAGTTGTTGCCATGACGAATGGATCCATCGGAAATCCCTGCATAGAAATAATCGAAGAAACCTAATACTGTTGTCCTTGACCTTGCAGTGGCAACCTTTGCTACTTGCTGGATTTCCTCTACGGTGCCATTGACAATGGCGGATAAAGCCTGCTCAATAATGGCCTTGTCTTCCTTCGTGTTTATTTTGTTCTCGGCATAAAGCGTGTCAATAGCCTTTGTTACCTTCATTTGCAGATCATGGACTTTAGCTCCTTCTTCAGTATTCTCATAACGTCGCATGGCCGCAAGGCTCCTTTGCGCCTTATTCCACTCTTGTATATCTACGCGTATGCCTGTACATATATACATCTGCATTCCATTGCGTCTTATTTTGGTATAAAGGGGAGACTCCCCTGTTTCTCTTTTAGTTCTTAGAAAAAATTGTGCCATAACTTATACGTTTAACTGGGTGCAAAGATACACATTTTCTCCGAAAGTTGCACCCAATTTGCACCCATTTTTTGAAAGTTGGAGAAATTTTAACTTTTGAAAACTTTCTTAATGTAATTTGTAACCAATTGTATTTCAGTTTCTTATGATTTCCAAAGATTTCTGTTGATTTCATCTTCTTAAATCCAAGCCCATCCTGAAGCGCAAGAATCCCAAGAGCAATCTTGGGATTTTTTGTTGCATAAAGCCTTTTTTACAAGGCTTGATAATGTCGCCAAGTGCTTTCAGAGCTTTGGCAACTTGATTAATGTCCCATGATCCTTTTTAGCACAATAGTTTGTTGGTTCAGAATTATTTCGTATCTTTGCGGTCGGATTGTATACAGACGCTTGTTTAAGACAGAGCGCAAACAATGGAAAAGATTGAGAAATACGAACTGTTGGTTAGTCAGGTCCGCGCTCTTATCGAGGGCGAGACGGATGCTGTGGCGGTAATGAGCAATGTGGCTGCCGCCATTCACCACACGATGGGATTCTGGTGGACGGGATTCTATCGTGTGGTGAGTGATGAACTTCTGCTTGGGCCGTTCCAAGGGCCGGTGGCATGTATGCACATACCCTTCGGAAAAGGCGTTTGCGGTACGGCATGGAAGCAGACAGAGACCATTATTGTGCCCGACGTGGAACAGTTCCCCGGACATATCGCATGTAGCAGCGAGTCGAAGTCTGAGATTGTCGTGCCTGTGTTTGGAAGCAACAAGACCGTTGTCGCCGTGCTGGATATTGACAGCGAGAAGCTGAACACCTTCGACGAAACAGACCGCAAGTATCTGGAAGAGATCTGCAAGATGATCAGACCATGACGCCAGCTCGAGATTGCCGAGCTGACAGGTAAACAACACAAAGACGTACTCAAGGCTATCCGAAACATGGAACCTGCATGGGAGAAAACATGTGGGTCGAATTTTCGGCTGACGTCGGGCACATAGGAGACCTCTTTGGGTTGATAGCGTTTCCGCGATTATTTTAAAAGATGAGCGATATGGATAGAAAAATTAGCAAACAAATATTGGATCACCTGCAAATACCTGTGTTAGATTTACAAAAACCTCAAAAACACCACTCATGATGTCTGTGGCCTTCGGCCCAACGTCCTGTTCTTCAGGCCTTGTGCCTAAGAGCAAGCTCTTGCAACGTCCAGAATCCCACGACGGTTTTGTTCCAACGCTCGACCTCTGGTCGCTTGCTACCATCGGGACGCAAGAACACTGCCATCATGGCGGCAAAAACCACGCCCTTCGGGCTAAAAAAACAAGATTACCGTTATCCATACATTGTTGATGGCCTAGAAAACGTACATGTGGCATCATTGTTTTTTAGATTGTGATAACAATCGAGGTTTTTGCTTTTCGATGTTTGAAAGAACGATAGTTCTGTGATAAGGGTTATGCCTTGGGCGTAAGAACGCGTCCTTTAAGACCAAGACAGAGCGCTTATCACGATAGCTCTGCAAGAGCTACATACATCGAAAAGGGTTCTTTCTGGTTTTTGTTTACAATCAGACACAGGATTTTGCTGGTGACCCCATTTTTTCTGCAATTTCTTACATCTTCCCTCTTCTTGCGTCCCTTCGGTAGCAAGCGTCCTTCGGCCGAGCGCCTTCTACCTTCTGACTTCGAAGATCTGTGAGATCCGTGCGATCTGTGTGACATCACTTCCATTGGTTCACACGCTTATGCTCCTCCATCAACGCAAGCAAATCCTTGAACATCCCCACCCTCTCTGGCTTCATCTCCCCAGCATTCAAATGCTTTCTGTTTGCTTTGAGCCAGTTGAGCATATCATGCTCTTCTATCCTATGCCGTGACGGATTACGATGATTGGTCTCGATAAACTCCACCACCTCATTATACTTAGCCTGCCAACGCTCGTCTTGTGTCACTTGAATAATTTTGAATCAGATTTTCTTAAGATTTTGAGCGGAGCGACCCTTCCCTCACCCCTCAGCCATTAGTCTTTCAGACACCCTATCGGTATAATCTTCACACCATCAGGTCGTGTGTAGGCCATCTTGCCGCCCGTGAACACGATCATCAGGTCGGGCTCGCGGATGGGCATTTGCTTCTCCTTCTCGTTGTGCTCACGAATCAGGCGCTTCAGTTCCAAAAGGTGTCCAGCTCCGTCCTCGATTTCACTGCTCCCAAGTTTACACTCGATGATGGCATAGCGCCCGTCACCCAGATGCAAAACCCAGTCAGCCTCCAAGTCATAACGGTCATGGTAATACGACAGGTGAGTCTCGATATCCAGCGTATAAGCCTTGAGGTCACGGATGCACATCTGCTCGAAGATGAATCCGAACGTATTCAGCTGCACCATCAGAGCCTCAGGTGTCAGCCCCATGGCAGCCACAGCTATCGACGGATCAACAAAGGCGCGCTTCAGACCGCTGCGAATGGCCGTCTTGCTGCGGATGGCTGGGCACCAAGCCTCCACATCGCATATCACAAAGAGCTTTTTCAGCGCCCCCACATAGTCATCAAACGTAGGTTCACTGCACGACACCTCGCCCGAAGAGGCCACATCAGCTATCATCAACGATTTCTTGACCAGTGTGGATATATTCCTGGCATACGACCGGAGGATTATCCGGGCCAGATGCTCGTCGCGCTGCACACCATCCACCCTGTTGATGTCCTCCGAGCAAACGGTCTTGATATAATTCCTCGCGATCAGCAGCTTCGCACTATCCTTCTTGATGTTCATCGTACCCGGCCAGCCACCACGACAAGCACTGAAAATCAGGTCTTCAACCGTCATATCCGACTCTATGCCGTCAATGTCTAGGTCGGGATTGTCAAACAGTTCCCTCAGCGAGATTCGACCGTTCGATTCCTTCGACTCCCACAGGCTCATCGGGAGCATTTGCATTTTCGCGATTCTGCTGTTCCCCGAATGTCTAATCTTTTTCTTATCAACGGCATTGGAGCCCGTCAGGATAAACTGTCCCTGGTCTTGCCGACTGTCCACCGTAGTTCTCACAGTATCCCACAGCACCGGTGCGTCCTGCCATTCGTCTATCAGGCGAGGTGTAGCCCCTTTCAGCAGTAACGATGGTTTTGCCTCCGCCGTGGCCAGATACTCGTCGCGCATGTCAGGATCCTGCAACTTGATGACGCTTTTGGCCATCTGTTCTGCCGTAGTAGTCTTGCCGCACCATTTCGGTCCTTCTATCAGCACTGCGCCAAACGCCTCAAGCAAGTTATTCAGCACAGCATCAGCCGTTCTCTTTAAATATGCCATATAATACCAATATTAAAAAAAGGCTTCGCCCTCATATTCGAGTGCAAAATTACGATTTTTAATTGATTCTACCAAATTTATTTTGGATTTTTGCGGCATTTCACTTTTGCTTTTTGCGGTAATTTACTTTTGCTTTTTGCGGTAATTTACTTTGTGTATCTTCCCTCTTCTTGCGTCCCTATTCCCGCTGACTCGCCCGCTCGAACTTGTTCGCTTGCCTCAGCAAGAACCCGTAGCCTTTCCCCTTGAAGGGTGGGGAGTGCCTCACGGGATCCCTTCCGCGGATGACGGCGCAGCCACTCCCTCTTGAACCCTGCCCTTACGTGGAGGGGTGGGGTCTGTAACTTAGTTATATAGAAGTTGAAAAATCAAACTAACAGAGTGTATGAAGAAATTATTTGTTTTTGCAGTCATGGCGACGATGGTCGCTTTTATGGTATCGTGCTCAGCGGAAGACCCATTCGAAGAATACAATAGTAACAACGATTGGAACAACGGCGGCAATAGTAACAACGATAGTAGCAACGGTGGTAGTACGCCTGGTGGCAACGGCAGCTCGGCGACGACGGGCGAACTGGCTACGTTCGACATTGTTTTAAACACAGAGGACGCAGAACCGGCAGAGAGCACAGAGACGTATTACCCCGACGAGGAGGACGACCTGGAGAACAACGAGTTTACGAAGGAGGTGCTCATCGACCTGTCGAACCCCGTGGCGAAGACGGAGAACGGCGTGGAGGTGACGGTCAACGGCGGTCATGTGACGGCGAATCATGGAACAGAAAAGAACATCTGCTACGTGGTTAGCGGCACGACCTCCAACGGTTCGCTGACCATCCTCGGTGAGAAG
>JAEEGK010015618.1_pt1 | contig 16796 bp, 13 predicted proteins | sample 8958771 | NCBI WGS metagenome assembly JAEEGK01 (sample SAMN16246547, study PRJNA631951) | gut metagenome | biome: gut microbiome; feature: rumen; material: SC-attached | host: Bos | place: Iran: Karaj | collected 2018-10 | reverse complement strand
CTTGGAATTACAAGCATGTTATCCTGGTTAAGTGTGAAGTATTTTCCATCGCCCTTTGGTCCAAGTGGGAAGCATACCCATCCCCAGTCATCTTTCATAGAACTAAGAGTCTGACCTGGCTGAGCTAAATATTCCTGAGAAACCATAAATGCAACTTCGCCGTTTACAAAAGATGTAAGCCAGTAATCCCACTGAGCTTCTCCCTGTGGAAGCTGGTAATTAGCAAACATTTTGTACATCCAGTTCCATGCTTCCATAGAATTGTCATCACCAATTGTATCTGTAAATTTACCATCTATAAGCTTAACTTTTGCTCCACCATTTGAATATGCTGCTGCAGTACCAAAATGTGGATAGAAAGAAGCCATAGCATACTGATCAACTGCACCATCATTATCAGTATCTCTTGTAATTTTCTTACACATTTCTTCAAATGTTTCCCAAGTCCAGTTGCCTTCTTTCTGAAGATCATATGGATAATCTGCAGAATAACCATTTTCTTCAAGAATTCTCTTATTGAAGAATACACCTTCGCGAGGTTCTGTTTTACCTGTATTGAATGTATAGAATGAATTTCCATTGCGAAGACGGTCAATTACACCCTGATTCCATTTTTCTTTTGTCCAGTCTACAGTTTTAACCTTTGAAAGGTCATACCAGAAATTATTCTGAAGTCCAGAAATTGCAGAACGTCCGTCTACAATAAATACCATATTATCTTTTGAACCAGACATAACAAGATTTGCTACATCCTTTGGATGATCTTCCCATGTAGAAAGTGCTTTCTGAACAGCCTTAAAGTTGTATGTGTCCTGCAACCACTGTCTGAAAGCTCTCTGATCTTCTTCTGCTTTAGAATTTGCCGGTGCATCTGGATTTGACCACCAGTCATAAAGTGTTACTTCCATTCCACCAAAATCGTAAACCTTTCCGGTAGAAGGATCAATTTCTGCCTTAATTCCTTTATATTCAGGAACGTTTTTGGCAGTCTTTTTTCCCTTATCCCCGCCACAAGAAACGAGCATAAGTGCTGTAGCTGCTGCCATTGCAGCGATTGCAATTTTTTTCATAAAATACTCCTCTTTTATTTAATGTGCTGTCTCCAGCTAATTGCTTGTTTAAATTATAACACCCTTTATTTGAATTGTAAAAATTTTTTTTAAGAATTTTAGTTTTTTTAAACAAAAAAGCCGTAAATTTTACTTTACGGCTCAAATATTTAATTAAATTTTACTTAAAAACAACTTATTCCTTCATACCGGTACTTGTAAGACTTTCTACAAACATTCTCTGGCAGAAAAGATAAAGAATAATTAATGGAATTACGACAAGAAGTACAGCAGTTCCGTTTATTGCACCAGATAAGGCCGGAGGAACAGACACATTTCCGCTTCCTTGTGAACGGCTTAAATAGACCGAAAGCTTATCTGTTAAACTTCCGACAGCGCGGCCAAGAACCTGGATTTTACCTAAGAACAAATTTGCATAAAAGCTGTCTGTCCATTGCCATACAAATGAAAACAAAAAGCAGGAAGTTATAATTGGCTTGGCACCAGGAATCATGATTCTTACAAATGTAGAAAATGGTCCGCAGCCGTCTACATAGCAGGCCTCTTCCAGCTCATAAGGAAAGCCTAAGAAATATTGCCGGATCATAAATATGTACAGTCCGTTCTTTAGCCCCATACAGGTAAAACACATCATTATATAAGGCAGCATTGTTCCTTTTAAGTTTAAGGTCAGTCCAAAAAATTTAAAATACCTGAAGTGCAGATACAAAGAGGTTGAGATTGTCTGAGGCGGAATAACAATCAAAAGAATTACACAGAAAAACCAGAATCTTTTCAGCGGAAAATTAAAACGCGAAAATCCATAGCCGACAAAGGTACACATAGCAACTTCTATAACAGAAACTAGAAGCGAAACCCAGATTGTATTCAATAAAGAAAATTTATAATCAATTATATATGAAGCAATATTCCAGTTATTTGTAGAGAAATGCTTTGGAATTACAACAATCGTTGTATCGTACAAGTCTTTTTCAGCCATAAAGCTTAGGGAAATTTTATTCAGAATAGGCTGAAGAATCATAAAGCACATTCCGAACAAAAGAATTGCCCTGAAAATTGAAACCGCATATTTTTTTACAGTAAGATTTAAAAGCATTCCGCCGGAAGCTCTATTGCGTTCCCAAAAAGATCTTTTATTCAGCATTTTTATATCTTTAGTTTTATCAGTCATAATTATAAACCACCTTTGAAATTAATGCAGAGCTTAATCCTATAATTGCCATACAGATTATAAAATAAATCCATGCCATTGCAGAACTAAATCCAAAGTTTAACTGAACAGACAACTGATTATCTATTTTTTCCATAATTTCGCTGTCTGTACGCATAAAGAAATCTACTACTGTATAAACCCAGCATACAAGCATAAGAGGGCTCACCATTGGAACTGTAATTTTCCACAAACTTTCCCATGCCGTACAACCTTCCATTTCTGCAGCTTCATACATACTTGCAGAAATATTCTGTAAGCCGGAAAGAAATATAATAATCTGAATTCCAGAAGCCATTGCAACATCGTAAATAGAATCTATAATCTGGAAAAGAATTGTAAATAATTTGTCGCCGGGTCCTGTTGTTCCACCAGTATTTGAAAGAAGAATACTTTCCAATACAGTTGTTATAGAATTTGCATTTCCAGAAGCTTCGATTGTTTCTTTTAACTGAGACATCATTGTATTGTTGTATTCAAGTCCTACAAGAACTCCGGAAGAAAGAATTACCGTAAGGAAGAAAATAGAACGAACCATTGCCCTTCCCTTAAATTTCTGATTCAAAATCAAGGCAACAAAAAAGCTGAATACAATAGTTGCTATAGAACGGTAAATCATCTGTGTAACATTTTCAAAAAGCATGCGGTTGAATTCAGGATCTATTAAAAAAGCTCTTTTATAATTATCAAGGCCACACCAGCTTGACTGAAAGCCGTTTGGACCGACTGAAATTGTAGAAAAACTCATGCTCAACGACTGAAACAAGGGTTTAAGCATAAAGAAAATAAATCCAAGTATAAAAGGAAGTATAAATATGTAGCCGTACAATGCACGTCGCTTTGTAAGCCCTACAGTTCTTTTTTTCATTCTAGTCCTCCACCTTAATAATTATGTAATCACGAGAAGGAATTTTTATTCCACTTTCAGTAATAAAATCTGTGTAGCCAAAATTTACAATTACTGAATATCCGTTTTCGAATTCCGTTACGGTTACATTTTCATTTATATATCTGAAGTCTTTAATAAGCGATGCAGCAACTTTTGAAAGCTCATCATTATACTTTTTATAGGTTGAATAAAAATCATCCTTATAATCTTCAAAATTAGCCGAATAATAATGAGTGAATCTTGTTTCCTGAATATCACGTTCGGTCGCATTCATAAATGTATACATTAATCCGGCGCCTGTCTGAGCAGATAATAAAATTTCCTGCTTTGCTTCGGCGGCAAGATTAACTGCGCCTCCGGAAAAATCTTTGTAGCCATGTAATGCTATCTGATAGAACGGAATCATATAATCAATCACAGAATATTTATTGCCGGATAAATCCAGATTAGTAATAAAATCTGCGTATTTTAATGAATAGTCATTTCCAAAGTTTATCATTACCTTAAGATTTTCCTGCTTTGCTTCTGCAAGAGAGTCCATTTGAATTTGCTTTGCTTCTTCTCTGCTGACAAGCTTTCTTTCGTTATAATCTGCAGAAAGAATATTTCCAAAATCATTGTAAGAAACATTTAATCCTGACTTTTTTGAAAAATCTGTTAATTTTTCGGAACCCTTTTTTGCAAGCCGCGGCTTTAATAAATAATAAGTATCTTCATCTTCATCTTTTCCATACCAGATTTTTGAATACTGATAAATTTCACAGATTTTCTGACTTACAAAACGAGCCGGAGAACCATAATGTGTAAATCCGTCGGACCAGTTAGAATGGTAAGCAAACTGCATTGTTCCATCAAGATAAAAATCAGAAGAAGAATTTTCTATTGATTTTAAGAATTTATTAAAATCAGATTTACCGCCAAGATTTTTTACAAACTTAACTTTACTTAATAATCGCTGACGAACACCGCCATTAATAAATCCTGTAAGTTTATAGTTTACATTTGAAATTCCATTGCTTTCTATTTCACTTACAATTTCTGCAGCATCTGTGTAGCCTGTAAGTTTATATGGAAGATTTTTTGGAATTCCTGCAATCTGCTGAACACGATCAATTGCACCAATAATTTCTACTGCAAGCGGAATCTGATTTTCGGTAAGCTTTGGACTTCCTGCAAAAAGATAATCGCGGTAAGTCTTTGCCATATCTACATAAGAATCGCTGTCTATAAAAGTATAAATCTGTTTGATTTCTTTTCCTTCCGGAAGATTTTTTTCAAACATGTACTGTGCACTTGTTGTTCTCGTAGAAATATCATAACGTTCATTATGCAGCAATCTGTAATCAGCACGAACATAATTATAGCTTCCAAGCTTGCCTGAAATTTCTGCTGTAATGCCTGCATAAGAAGAACCGTCTTCGATAATAGAAATAAATGAAGAATTATCTGAAGAAATTCCAAAAACCGGGAAAGCTACTTTTGTTTCCGTAACGACTGTTTTTCTATCAATGGCGTAATCCCAGCCGTAAACATCTGCATAATAACCGTTCTGTTTTGTTTTTCCATTGTTAAAATTAATTACCGCGCCGCCGCCTTCCGGAACCATCATGTATCCCGAATCATCTTTGCTGCCTGCGCCAAAATAAGGAAGAACCGAAACCTTTGTAATCGGATATTTCTGGCGGTAAGAAATTTCATCAAAAGGAACTTCTACTATAAGATTATTTTTGTCCAGAGTATAAACAACTGAAAGGTTGAATGCAGGAACTTCTTTTTCATTTGACTCCAGATAAAGCTCTTTGCTTTCCAGATAATCTTCGTAAGTAAAACCGGCATCGGCAAATATCTTTTCGAGTTTTTCCTTCATAAAGGTCTGAACGTTTTCAAAAATAAGGAACAGATCTTCATCCTTAAGCTTTGGATATTTTTTTAATAAGGCATTAATATTGTCTGTCGCATTAGCTGTAGAAAGACTGTAACGGTGGTACGCACGGTTTATGTAACTTATGTCTGTGTTAGACATATTTTCAGTCCACTTTTCAAAATCAGAAAGATACATAACCGGAGGAAAAATATATTCCCTGTTCATCTGACCGATTGTGTAATTTACCTTAATTGAATTTCCGGACTTTTCTATATTATAAAATTTTCTTTTTACACTGTTTGAATATAAATCATAAGTTTCGGAATTTCCGTTTTCTGAAGAATATTCTATAAGAAGACTTGAACGCATATTGTTCTTTTCGCGTTCCAGCGCAAGAGGATCTTTTTCCAGATTTTCCGGACTTGAATACCAGACTTTTCCTGTATTTTTCTGAAGCAGAGTAAACTGAGTTGTTACAGGATCCATTTCGAATTTTAATGAATCAGATTCAAGTACAAAAGTTTTTCCTGCAAGCTTTGAGTCAAATTCATAATATTCAAAATTCGGCTGATGGTAAGTACTTACCGCGAGCAGGCGGAATATAATATACGTAATAAAACCGGCAGCGGCGAGAAAAAATCCGAGGCCTATATAAAAGCCCTTTGTCGGCTTATGAAATTCAATAAGCTTTTTTCTCATCGGCTTTGGTCGCCCGATATACCATTCAGGCATATTTTTATTTTTCTTTTGTTTTGTTTTCATCTTTTCTCTCCCGTCAATTTAACCTGAAAATAACTTCTCTTCCGAGAGAAATAAAATATGCTATTCCCTGCGAAATAAGGCTGAAGAATAAAAGCATAATAAAAAAGAAAACCAGCATTCCAAAAATTGTGAACACCGTAAATAAAAGTGTTTTCGCAAAACTATACGAGTGAATCATCATCATCGCCATGAATATTAGAACTGCGCTCCATATAAAAGAAAGGTTGCTGAATACGTAATAAAATGTACCTTCCTCTCTGGTAACAAAATTACTTACAATAATTAATGGAATTTGAATTAATACATAAGGAGTTAATGCATAGGCTGTTCCCATGTACACATCTCCCAAATGTCCCTTTCCGTCAAATAAAGTGGTAACGCCCCAGTTACAGATTACAAATACTACTAAAGGAACAAGTATTGTAAGCATTTCCATAAAAATATTAAGACGTTCCCAGTTCACCTTTAAGAATACAAAGCTTGTAAAGCGAAGCTTCCATACATGAGTAAGAACGGTCATAATTACTATGAAATTAGCAGCAGAATATGAACCGCGCTTAGCATGTATTAAATCCCAGAATCCATCTGCAGGATGACTTATAACATACAGAGAATATCTTAAAGTCTGCAGAAAATGAACGTAAGTTTCTTTCTGACGTAATTTATCAAATTTGCCTGTAAAATATTTCATAATGACGCAAGCTCCTTTCTAAACGCTTTTATTCCTTTAATAATAAACGGAACAAAAATCAGAACACAAAGAACTAAAAGCAGCCAACCAAGATTTGCTTCTATCCATTCTTTTCTGTAATACATCAATGCCTTTGAATATTTTTTTCTGTAACATTTTACTTTAAAATATTTCATTGCTTCTTTATATTCATTCTGACGAAGTTTTGCCTTTCCTATTCCGCCATATGCAAGATCATAGTTTCCATTTAGCTTCATTACTTTTTCCCATTCAGCGGCAGACAAATCATAGTTTCCTTCTGCATAGTACTCTATGGCGTTATAAACATAATCTCCAAACTGTGTAGAAGAAAACAAGGTTATTGTGCAGGCTGCCTGATCAAGAACAAACAAATCCCTGTTATAATGTTCCAGAGAAACAGGCAGTCTAAAATATCCGTCTATATTTCCTGAATTACCAAAAGCAAATAAAAGTTCACCCTGATTATCATATGCAAAAAGTCTTCCGCGTGTTTCATCAAGTGCAATGTAAACTTCATTATCTAGGACAGTAATATCATTAAAATGCGAAGGAGTATCCAGTCCTGCTGTACCACCCCACTGTAAATCTCCAATAGGCAAATCCCAGTTTTTAATAAGAATATCTCCTCCCAGTGCATTCAGTCTTCGGATTGGTTTTGCCATATCATCCATAAGTTCTTCGGGTTTAAAGTTCTTTATAACGGCAAAAATAAATCCTTCGTTATCCAAATATGCATTTGTATATTCTGTAGGAACAAAAGATTCCATCTGTTCCCTTTGAGCCCTGGTTGAAAGCCTTTTCCAGATATAATCTGTCCAGTTATAAGTTACTTCGCTTGCACCATAAAAGCCGGTAAAGCTTCCGTCGCTTTCATATTTTAAGAAACCCTTATTTACATTTTTTGCAATAATATAAGCCCTTCCCTTTGAATCGGCAATTACTTTTTCCGGAAGGAAATTCTTTCCTTTTTCGTAATTTGCGTCATCAGGTTCTACAAAAGAAAGCAAATAATTTAACTCTGAATCGAGTTTTACGACACGACCATTATTTGTATCTGCAACAAAGAATGAACCGTCTTTATTAACATAAATATCTGATGGAGCCGCAAATGTATTTACAATTCCATCAGGCGCACTAAAGCTTTCTATTATTCTGTTCAATTCAAGAGTTTTATCTTCTTTGTAAGTGAACTCGATAATTCTGTTGTTTCCGCTGTCCACAAGATATAAAAGATTATCTTTACAGAATAAAGAAGTTGGCGTAACAAAATTTTTCTCCAGACCAAAATCTTTTGCATAAAAAACATTTGTTACTCTATAGGCATCCGGAGAATGCTCAATATCTCCCCAGATATCATAAATATATGTATCGCCGACTGCAGCCATATAAAAAGGAAGAACGGCAAATAATATTGTCAAAAAAATCAGTTTTCTTTTCTTCATATCACTAATCCTTTAAGCCTGAAGTTGCCATTGTTTCCAGAATCTGACTTTGTGAACAGATAAAGAAAATAATTGGAACAGACATAGAAATTACAAGAACGGCCTGAGCCTGACCGGTTCGCGCAATTCCACCCAGCTGAATCTGGTCTAACGCATACCTGAGCATTTTTTTACTTTCTGTATAAATATATGTTGTCTGAGGATTGTTCCATAAGGCTGTAATAGAAAAAATTGAAATTGTAAGCCATGCAGGCTTTACATTTGGCATAACAAGATTCCAGAAAATACTGAACTCACGCGCACCATCTATTTTAGCCGCTTCAATCAGCGACATTGGAAAACCATCCATAAACTGCTTCATAAGGAAGAGACCTAAAGAACCTCCGATTGCAGGAAGTATAAGCGACCAGTAAGTATCTACCATATGAAGACGGCACATAATCATATAGTTTGGAATTCCAGTTACATAACCTGTAAACATCAAGGCAACTACGGCAAGTTTAAAGAATGCCGTTCCGCCCGGAAATTTATATTTTGCCAGAACATATGCAGCCATAGAAGCAATAATTACATGACCAACCGTTCCAACAATTGTTACGAATAATGTATTAAAAACATATCGCGAAAACGGAACCCACGACTGACTCATAGTTACAAATAAATCAGAGAAGTTTCGCAGCGATGGATTTCTTGCAAAGAAAGTTGGAGGCTGTCTTAATAATTCTCCCAGCGGTTTTAAAGAACTTGAAATGATAAACACTAATGGGAATATCATGACAATGGAACTTAAAAACAAAAATAAATAAACACCGATATCTCCACCAATTGAACGGTTCGGCTTACGACGATATTTATAGTGATGAATTTTTTCTTCTTTACCCAGTACTCTATTTCTTTTCATCTTAAGTAAACCTCCTCAATTAGTGTCCAACCCTGTTCAACAGAGCCTGAATTAACTTGTTACAGAGAATCATTACAAGGAACAAAACTGTAGCAATTGCCGAAGCATATCCCATTTCGAATCGCGTGTAACCGTAGTCAAACAGATGCGTTACTACCGTTCGCGCGCAATATTCTGTAGACGGATAACCCGCAAGGTTCATCGGAACATCACAAACGTTAAAGGCATTTGTAATGGACATTACGGCTCCAAATAAAAGCATAGGCTTCATATTCGGTAAGGTAATAAACCATAATTCCTGCCAGCGGTTTTGAATTCCATCTATATAGCCTGCTTCGTACTGAGCCTTATCCATTCCCTTTAATCCGGCAACAAACGAAAGGAAGCCTGTACCAAGAGACATCCATAAACAGACCGGAATTACAATCTTCATTACATATTTTGGATCTGTAAGAAACAGAATCGGCTGATTTGTAAAGCCCATTTTTATAAGCCACGAATTTGCCCAGCCATAACGGTCATCGCTGAAAAACTGCTTGAACACAAGATAAGCCTGAGCAGAAATTGAAGGCGTATAGAAGAAAAGAACAACAATTGTCCTTACCCATTTTGGAAGTTCATTTATAAACCATGCAAAAATGAATGCAAGAATGTAACCTACCGGACCAATTATTATTGCAACAAGAAATGTATTTTTTACTGCAATTTGAAAAACTTCATCCTGCAGGAAAAGATTGATATAGTTAGTTGCGCCAATAAACTCCGGCTTTTCCAGAATATTAAAATTTGTAAAGCTGTAATAAATTGAATTTATAATTGGAAAAACATTGAAGGTTATAAATAAAATTGCATACGGCAATAAAAATAAATAGCAGAATTTATGCATTCGTGCATTTCTGGCAGTATCTTTTAGCTGAAGCTTTTTCTTTTGAAAATATTTTTTCCATACTTCTTTCATTTTAGTTCTCCTCAACCGGAAGATTGAATTCCTGACGTTTACGGGTAATCTCTTCATTAACTTTTCTTGTATAATCTATTAATGTTTCGCGCGGATCATCTTTTTCGTTGAATACATGTCTTACGCCATTTACAACAAATCTTGCTGTATAATAGCTTCCAGGAATTTCTGGAAGTCCAACAGTTTCATCCAGAGATTTTGTAAGGATTTCAATCTGTTTTGTTTTCCATGAAAGCTGTTTTAATGCTTCAACATTTGCTGTTGCATAACGGCCCGAAGAACCAAGCAAAGCTTCCTGCTCGCGTCCATAACGAACCTGCGTATCTGTTGAACTCCACCACTTCATAAATTCCCAGGCATCGTTCATGCGGTTTGCATTTTTTTCTTTAGCGGCGGCCGAAGCATTTTCGCCAGGATCTTTTTTAATCATCATCGTACAGACAGTGCTTGCGATATTTGAACGGTCAATTGTTCCGTCTTCCCTTAAGGTTCCAGGAATATAAGTAAAATCCCAGAGTCCTCTTATTTCCGGAGCAGAAACCGAAAGTGTATTATAAGCAGTATAATTCTGAATACCCAAAGGCATTTCGCCGGTTCGGAAGCGGCTTACAAAATCAAAAATTACAGGAAGTCCGTAGCTTGAATAGAAGCCTGTATAAAGCTTGAATGCCGCAATTCCTTCCTCGCTGTCTATTACAGATTTTGTTCCTGAAGCATTATAAACAGAACCTCCCCGCTGATAAATCATAGAATACAAATTCAAAATATCTGTTTCTGCAGTTATGAGCGTTGGATAAGGAATTCCTACAGAAAGATTGTTTCCCTGAAGGGTCGGAAGAATTTCTATTAATTCATTCCAGGTCTTTGGAACCTCTAATCCAAGCGTATCAAGAATATCTTTTCGATAGAATAAAAGATTGAAAGTTTCCTGTTCAGGCAGCGCAAATACTCCACCATCGTATCTGTAACTTTCATAAGCGCTAGGCATAAAATTTTTCAGGACTTCATCACAATCGCTGAACTGCTTAAGGTCTACAACTGCATTACGCAAAGCATAATCTACAGGCGCACGTGAATAAGCAGAAACAACAACATCAGGACCGTTTCCTGCAGTAACAGCTGGCAGCAGAGAATTAATGTTGATGAGCTTTACATTTACATTAATACCGGTTTCCGGAGTAAAGCTGTCATCAACCATATTCTTTAAAATCTGGCTCTGGTCGCGGCCAGTTACAATCCAAACTTCAATTAAGTGATCAGATTTTTTATCGTAAACATTACCAAGACTAGAAGAATCTACAAAGAAAGAAGTTGCAAATGAAGAAATTTCGTGACCTGCATTTTTAAAGAAATTAGACTTGTCTTTTCTGATTTTATCATTTGCGCTCTGAACCATAATATAATCAACATCAAGCTTTGATTCAGAAATTGAAAGCATGGCAGAACCAAGACCCGTAATATTATCCTTAAAGTTTATAAAGCCCTTTGTAATACGGTCCGGATGCTTGTAGAACTGTTCAAGCTGAATTGCAAGAGTTTCGGCAGGTGCAATCTTATCTGATTTTTCACCGGTAATCTTTACAAATTCATCTACATAATAATAAAGCCGGCGGCTTTCCTGAAGCATAGCCTCTACTTCTTTAGGATAAACTTTATCTATTCCATAATCACGATACTGGTCCGGATTAAAGCCTGTAAGAACAAGAATTGTTCTATATATTACATTAAGTCTGAAAATACTATCCTGCAAAGAATTAACAATTGAACCAAGTTCTCCAAGAGTTACTTCCAGTCTTACAGAATGAGTTCCCTTAGTTAAATAAAATTTATACGGCTCATTTTTTTCATTCGACAAGGTTCTTAAATTCCAGTCAGAACTGTACGGAAATCCAACCGATTTTAATTCTTCAATAGGAATTTCGCCGTCTATATAAACAGAACGATATGCTACATATCCACGCTGATAAAGCTGTCTTGCTTTTATGGAAAGTGTATACCAGCCGTCTTCAGGAACTTCAACATCCCATTCAATCCACTGGCCGGGACTTCTCCATGACTCACCGCCTGAATAATTTAAAACGGTCTTAGAAACTGAATGAGGAACAGTAGTTGCAGAAGCACGGTCATAACGCGCAAACAAAGAAGGATCAGAGCGAACCTTAGAATTTTCACCCTGAACAATTTCGCAGACACCAGTTCCCTTATCGTCTTCAGGTTTATTTTTCTGTTTTGCAAGATACTGAGCATATGTATTGTAGGTTTTTACAGGAACAAGGGAAATTCTTGAAATTCCCATAGGTTCATTTGTAGATTCCAGAGTGATTGAATTATCGCCTTTTTCAAAATAAAACTTATAAGGATCTACATCATATCCCATATCGTTTTTAAAACGAACACACTGATAATCAAAATATTCAATCTGAGTTGGACGAATGGAGTTTCCACGGTTATCCTGTTTTATAGGGCCGCCGTCTTTCCACATTCTAAAAAAAGAAAGGGATTCTGCACCGCTAAAAGGAATTGCCCCGTTAATATACAGAACCCGCTCCATATTTACATTTCTGGAAGGAATACAAACATATTCAATTTCTATATTATAAAAGCCTTCCTGTTCAACATTAAAATTCCAGGAAACAGAAGAATTATCGTCTGTAAGAGCAATATCTTTTCCGTAATAATCAGCTTTAAGGGAAACACCTTTAGATTTTGCTACATCATAATCCAGAACATCTATATCTACCCTTGTATCCGGAGCTTTTGCATTTTTATGCTCCAGAAGATATTCTTCGTAGGTTTTATAATAAGATGCTGCTCCGACATTAGTTGATAAATCAAATCCTTCATACTTTTCTTTAAAAGTTTTGTCAGGAAGTAAACTTGTAATTGCAAAAACTATTATAACTGCTGCTAAGGCAATTATAATAGTCCGCAAAGTTTTATTGATTTTTATTTTCGCCATAATGAATTTATTTTATCATAAATTCACCAGTATGCAATAAAAATCTTTTATAATTTTAACAATATTTAACTAAATAGTTACTTAAATTTAGTTTTAAAAGTAGCTGTTAAAGTCCTTATCTGATCTTCCTTCAGAATTATCCCCTTTTTCGCCCTTATTAGACTTTGATTTTCCAGAACTTCCGGAAGATTCTTCATTGTCCATATTGGCACTCTTCATATTATTAATATCTTCATCGCTGTGGTCTTCTGAAAAATCAGGTTTTGGCATAACAATTGCACATATAATGTAGGCTAGAAACCCAAATCCTCTGAGCCATGGAATAAGTGCAACAGCTGCAAAAACAATTCTTACAATAGTTGCATCAAACTTAAAATATTCAGCAATTCCACCGCAAACACCAAACAGCATCTTGTTTTTTGTTGATTTACAAAGTCTCTTAGTCATAATATTCCTCCTGTTTATTTTATTGTAATTGCAACACTTCCCATACCGCAATTTACAGATATATGATTTTCCCTTCGATCATCATTAACAACCTGGCAGAAACCAGATTTTTTGTCGTCGTTTAATTTAAAGTCTCCAAGTCCAAGCTTAAGATCATAAGAATAGTCAGAAATATTTCCTTTGAGATTCATTTTTACAGAACCCATTCCGCAGTCAATATTTGTTTTTCCCTGAAGAGAACCTGTAAAATCTATGTTTCCCATTCCGCAGCGAAGCATGGATTTTTGAGCCGAAACACCCGTACAGTTCATACTTCCGGCACTTACCTCGCATTCATAAGAAAAGCACGAAAAATAAGTGTCTTTAAATGTTACTTTTCCAGCACCAATACTCAGCCTGAATCTTTCAAAAGAAGCATTTCCCGGAATTGTAATTAAAATTCTTGGAACAATTCTGCGGCGTCTGTCATGATTCCAGAAATCCAGATTTAGTTTTCTAACATTCCTTACAACCAGCACGCCAAGTTTATCCAGGCTGCATTGGAAAGAGTATTTATCAATACCTCTGGTTTCAACAGTAAATTTTTCGCCCGGAATAAATACAACTTCCGAAGTTCCAAAATTTAAATCAACAGATTTAACAGCACCGGCCTCATACGAATAAAATAATGAATCTGATTTATAAAAGCTTCCAGACTCTTCGCTCGAAGATTCAGAACCTGAACCACCATCAGAATCTTTTTTTGCAACCGCATTTGCAAGCTTTTGTGTAATAGATTCAGCAAGCTCCTCCGGAGTTCCCAGTTCAGAAATTACTTTCTGATCATCATCTGCTTCATCAAAATAATCAGAATAATATTGAAGAGCTTCATTCTGCTCATCCAAAGTAAGCGACTGCAATAAATTCTTTAATTTTGCAAGATATTCCTCACGATTCATTAATCTACCCCCATAAGAATTTTATTGATTCCCTTTGAAAAAATATTCCATTCAGTTCTATATTTATCCAGAAGAATCATACCGTTTGCGGTAATTTTGTAATAACGTCTGTTTCGTCCCTGAAATTCCATATCGTAAGTTTCAAGATAATCATCCTTTTGAAGCCTTCTTAAAACAGGATACAACGTACTTTCAGAAACATCCATTACTTCTCGAACTTCCTGCGTAATTTTATAGCCATAAGTTCCTTCTTTACTCACAACAGAAAGCACAATAGCATCCAATAACGCAGAACCTGCCGTAAAAACCATCTGTCCTCCTGAGCAAGGCCGAAGCCGGCCGGTTTTATAGTGAAGCACAGTTTTTGCCGCTTTCACTTTATTTTCCACAATATTATTTATATTTATATATTATACATTGTATAATATTATGTCAAGTAAAATCGTATTTTTTTTTGGAGGTTACGGCACTTCGTGCCGCCGGCTGTTCCACCCCTCGCTAACGCTCGCCCTCCTCGCTTTGCTGCGGTGGGCTGCTTCGCAGGGGTTCCATAGCCTAACCTGTTTTTTTATTATTCTTCATAATCATAGATTGTTATATCATCAGGGAGGAAAATTAGAAATTTCTGGTATTCTTCAATCCAGTCGCCATTATCTACCCACATTGGAGACGAAAGAAGAACGTAAAGCCATATTCCAGATTTATCATCCTGAACATCATTTTTCAGGATTTCAAGAACTGTTACCTTCATTCCGCCTTCATGATTAAGGGTCTTGTATTTTACTTCAGAAGAAATATCTTTCTCTGTCCGTAAATCTATTTCACCCATTATTCTAAAAGAAGACAATTCTTTTATCTTGGAATGATCATCCAGCATATAACCACGGGCAAACAATGCAAGCGAGAAAACAAAACTAAAAAATAAAAGTATAAATATTTTTTTCATAAAAAAACGGGGCCAAAGGCCCCGTTACCCGACAACGGTAAAAACTCCTGCTAAAAGCTAGGACTTATATTCCGTTGCCTCTAGATTTGCTGAGCAAAACTGTTTTACATTCCATAAGTAGAGATGAATACACCGGCTGCAATTGCAGTTCCGATTACACCTGCTACGTTTGGTCCCATAGCGTGCATCAAAAGGAAGTTTGTAGGATCTTCTGCCATACCAACCTTGTTTGCAACGCGGGCTGCCATTGGAACTGCTGATACACCAGCTGAACCGATGAGCGGATTAATCTTCTCTTTAAGGAAGAGGTTCATAATCTTAGCCATGATAAGACCACCCATTGTAGCGATACAGAAGGCAAGAAGACCAAGTACGATAATACCAAGTGAGTTAGCATGCATGATCTTTTCTGGAGTCATCTGCGAACCTACACCAAGAGAAAGAAGAATAGAAACGATGTTCATCAACTCATTTTCTACAGTCTTAGAAAGGCGCTGTACAATTCCAACTTCCTTAATGAAGTTACCGAATGCGAGCATACCAATAAGTGGAGCTGCAGGTGGCAAAAGAAGAATTGTTACAACAAGCAGAAGCAATGGGAAGAGAGTCTTTTCTGTCTTAGAAACAGGACGAAGCTGACTCATCTTAATCTGGCGTTCTTTCTTAGAAGTCAAAAGCTTCATGATAGGTGGCTGAATCATTGGAACGAGAGCCATGTAAGAATAGGCTGCAACCGCAATAACCGCCATCATTTCTGGAGCAAGCTTACCAGATACGTAAATAGAAGTAGGACCGTCTGCACCACCGATAATAGCGATAGCACAAGCCTGCTTCATGTTATAGTCAATACCAGGAATAAAGTTCATTGCAGCAACACCGAACAGTGTAGCAAATACACCAAGCTGTGCGGCACCACCAAGCAAGGCTGTCTTAGGGTTAGCAATGAGCGGACCGAAGTCAGTCATAGCACCAATTCCCATAAAGATAAGCATTGGGAAGAACTCATTTCCAACACCTGCATTGTAGATGATATGAAGCATACCATCAGGACCATCACCCATACCTGCACCAGGAATATTTACAAGAATAGTTCCGAATCCGATTGGAATAAGAAGAAGTGGTTCAAAGCCCTTTACAACTGCAAGGTAAACAATAAGGAAACCGATTGCCAGCATGATAAGTCTCTGCCAGCCCTTTACCGGATGAGCGGCAAGGTCAGCAGCGGCCTGAGCAGCCTGCTCTTCCTTTGCTAACTCCATAGCTTCCTTAGAAGCCTTATCTTCTGCAAGTTCTGCAGCAGTTGGAGTGTGAATCATCTTATAAATACCTGTATTCTTACCTACATTCTTAAAGAATGAAGATACCGAAATAGGCTTAATATTTTCAGAACCTTTAATGATTGTAGAACCTGCTGATTTTGTCGCGCCTGTATTTCCAGTGCCTGTTGAAGAGCCTGAAGCCCCGCAGCCGGCAAAAGAAAGTGCCACAGCAATCAGACAGATTACAGTTGTAATCTTAAGGTACTTGAATTTATCATTTTTTTTGTTCAATTCTGTTTCCATAGTAAATCCTTACTGTACTTCGGCAAGTGTAGCGCCCTGTGCAATCTGGCTGCCAGTTGCTGCGATAAAGTGAATCTTACCAGCGGCACCAGCCTTAATTTCCAATTCCATCTTCATTGATTCAATGATGATTACT
>JAEEGK010015615.1_pt1 | contig 16797 bp, 16 predicted proteins | sample 8958771 | NCBI WGS metagenome assembly JAEEGK01 (sample SAMN16246547, study PRJNA631951) | gut metagenome | biome: gut microbiome; feature: rumen; material: SC-attached | host: Bos | place: Iran: Karaj | collected 2018-10 | reverse complement strand
TTTTTATTAATTTTTTTTGTATATTTGCCGATTGAAAAATATGGTTATACCAAGAGACCGTTAAATACATCTTTTTTAGTAAGTTCTTGGCACTAAAAACAAGAAAGGAGCAGATATTAATAACTTGATATTCATAGAAAACGGAATCGCTATGGATAAAGAGAGAAAAATGTCAAAGGATTCCTTTAACTTAAAAAAACAAAGGAAATGAAGAAAAAAAATAAAAAAGCCGTAATGACAATAGTACTTTTGCTGGCAATAGGTTCTTTATCAGCACAAAATGAATGGTTACTCAGTGGCAACAATGTAACCGGCGGACAGCCTATATTGGGTACACTTTTTCACCAGCAAAGTCCGCAACCGCTCCGTTTTTATGCAAATGGAATTCAAAGAGGAATATTCAGCCAATATAGCGGATACCTTGGTGTTGGCACCAATGCTCCGAAAAATCCGTTGCATATCCATTCCAATGACATACGTGGCAATTATTTTGATTTTAATTATGACGATCCGGAAAATCCTATCATTGGTAGTGACGTAAGTGTTGTTACAAGAATGGACTCGCTTATTCCAAGAGACTCCTCCAACAATCGTCCCAGTGGTGATTATTCAGGCCTTCAAATTACCAATGCGGCCACCGGTGCCAATCCTGACAATGGGTTGTTGATGTATGTACATGGACGTCATGGATTTTTGCGTCATCAGGAAAGCGACCTGTTCACCATCGGGTCGCGGGATTTTGACATCATGAATTTCACGCTTGACGGCAGAGTCGGAATTGGTACCGACCAACCTGCTCAAATGTTACATGTAGTGGATGGCAATATACTCATCAGCAGGACATCCAATATGAGTAATCGTGCACCGGATTCATATAACGGAAGTTTGCTTTTCGGTGCAGACATAGATGCCAATACACCTTGTGGAAGATGGGGCATTGAATACATAAGTGATCCCAATAATCCTGGATATGGAGAGGGATTGAATTTTTGGCAGCCGAGCGGAGCCAATCAAGGAACGACTAATTACAGGCTTTTTTTAGCCGACAACGGAAAAATCGGTATCGGCACGCAGTTCCCGCAAGCGGAATTATCGGTGAACGGAACAATTTTGGCAAAGGAAGTTCGTGTAAATACAAGTTCCACTTACTGGCCTGACTATGTATTTGAAAACAATTACAAGATGATGACACTATCCGAATTGGAAAAATATGTAAACGAGTATAAGCATCTGCCGGGTATTCCTTCTGCAAGTGAAGTGGAAGAAAGCGGCAGTGTGGACTTGGGAGAAATGAACACCCTGTTACTGCAGAAGGTAGAGGAACTTACCAAATACATCATTGACTTGCAAAAACAAATTGATGAACTGAAAAACGGAAAGGAGTAGAAAGATGAAAAAGATATTGTTAGCAACTATAGTGCTTTCTTGCTTTCTTCTCGGATGCATTAAAGACTGCGGTTTGGGCAAAATGTCCAAAGAAACACCGGCATTGAAGAAAAACGATTATAATTCTTGCAGGGCAGTATGCGAGAATCTAACTTACTATATCTGTGAAAGGACTCCTGATTTTCCCTATTGGGACAACATTGGAGATACTATTATGGTTTGTGGTTACCTTTCCGAAAATTGGAATGGAGATCGATATAGTTTTACCCTTTATGACAATCAAGATAATGCAAATGAACATGCAATTTGTGTAGAAGTATTATGGTCTGCTGTACCCATACCTGAGGAAACAGACATATCTAAGAAATGTTATGTTAAGGGACTTTTGGATTTCAATGAAGTTATCCATGGTTTTGGAAGTCTCCCCTATAGACCTTATATTAGAGGAGCTTACGATATTTATTTTGAATAAATATAACTTATCATGAAAAAAATAGTTTTATTCTTATTAATCTTGCATTTGTGTCTGTTTTTCAGAGTATACGCTCAAAACAAATGGTTTATTTATTTACAAGGTGGACCTAACCTTTCATTTATATATAATTCAAAAGTAGAAAATCCTGTTATTTGGGGAAGAGGTTCATGGTTTTCCATTCCACTATACCCTTGTAATAAATTAAAATTTGGAGGAACATGTGGAATAGGTGTCAAATACGAAATGCACGCAAATTGGGCTTTAAAAATGAGCGTAAATTTTTCGCAAAAAGGAGGTCGTGGACATATTAATAAATATGAATTATATGACAAAGGCGGATACGATGTAGGATTATCATCCGGATATAGTGACCCTCCTGTTGCTGTTTACGATATTGATGCCGATATCTATTTTACTTATCAGTATTTAACTATTCCATTGCAGTGTCAATGGCAGTTTAAAGGTTTTTTTATAAATGCTGGAATGTTTTTAGCTGTTCCTTTAAATAGTTTTACCTATTCAACTTTTGATTTAAACGGAAAAGAATGCACTTACAATGAAAATTTATCTAATCGGCACTTTAATCGAAAAATAGATTTTGGTATTATTTGCGGCTTAGGATATAAATTTACTATTACTGAAAAGGATTTTATTGTTGCTGAACTAACAAGTAATACAAGTTTATTAGCAGCAGAAAAAAAATATGAAGGAGGAGTTGTTAGGAATCACAAACCTCAATGTTTTGATTTGTTATTGAAATATGAAAGGAGATTAAAATGAAAAAAGTATTTTTATTGTTCAGTGCGGTTTTTATATTTATAAGTTGTCAAAAAGATCACCAATGTGACATAGATCAGGAGTATAACACTAAAACAAAAGAGTGCGACTGTGTGCAGTCTTTCCCTGAAAGCGAAAGACCTGTCCTGAAAACAGACGATTACAATTCGTGGTATGCCGTGAGAAAGCATTTTACCTATAGCGTACGTTATATATATCCAGAAACATATCCCTTCTATTCCCATGAAGGTGACACCCTTCTACTGAGCGGATGGATGGATCACACGCCACTTGACAAGAGAGTGTATTCCATAGATAGTTCTTGGGTGCAAATCCTATTGTTGGATGACAGCCTTTCTGCTGCAGCAAATATCAATTATGATGGTGATTTTTCAGGTTTTATCGCATCTCCTGTCCCAATGCTGAAAGGTTTGGATATGGATAAAAAAATCTATATCAAAGGTTTGCTCACTTTCAATTTTACGGATCTTTGTTTCGGGTATTTGTGTTCGCCTGGAGATCCTTGGCATGACTGTTGGAACACATGTTTTGCCGTCAAAGTGTTGGAAATCAAAAACTGAAAGGAGGAAATATGAAAAAAAATACAATTGTTTTAGCGATTTTCGTAGTTTTCGTTTGCGTATTTTTCATTTCATGCAAAAGGGAACACCATGCATTTCCGTATGAACTTAGAGCCTATTTTCCCTATGTGGAAAATCAGGAATTAACATTTGTAAACGACAATAACCAAACAATGGTGGCACGTATTTCAAGAGTAGAAGCGACTGAAACACATTACTTGCCTTATACTTGTAAATGCGGGGACGGATATGATTCCCAAATGTTTTTCAATATAAATAATATAACAGATAGTTTTTATTTTGAAGGGACTATGGCTACACATAGGGATGCTTTCCTGATGAGATGTCGTTGCAAATTGGAAACAGACACATGGTTTGACATAACAGAAGATCGAAAAGGAGATCCCTTTTCCGGACATTTTTCAGAAATATTGGGAGATACGGTGACCTTAACAAAAGGGAACGACGAAATAGTTGTTATCAAAGGAAAGGGAATTGCAGAATTCAAGATAGGTGATGTTGTTTGGCAGTTAAAGAAATAGAAAGATATGAAAAATATATTATTGATTTTAGTAGCAACTTTTTGTCTTTTAACAGGATGCAAAAAACAATGTGAGCAACCATACAAATCTAAAGAAATTCCGAAATTGAAACAAAATGACTACAACTCGTGCGAGGCAGTATGTAAGAATTATACCTACTTAATTTGTGGTAGTGAGGCGTCTTATCCTTATTGGTCTCATAAAGGAGATACCATTATGGTGTATGGTTACATATTTGATGGGTGGGGAGGGAACCGCAGTCACTTTCCCCTTTCTAATAGTACTATCAGTCATGATATTCTCTTATATATAAATGCTTATGATTCTCCTGTACAATTGCCGGAAGAAATTGACATGTCAAAAAAATGTTATATTAAGGGACGATTGGACTTTTTCCCTTTAAACACCAATGGAGGTCCATATTTAATGACTCCCGTAATTCATGACATTCAAGAGTTGTTTTTTGAAGAGAATTAGGTTAGAACTATCAAATTTGAAAGGAATAATCAATTGGGGATCATGTAAATACAACAAAAAAGGAAGGTTGAACCTTCCTTTTTTTGTTATACCGCATCGTCTTCTATCAAGCGGACTATTTTTTCTATTTCTTTGTCAGTCCCGTTGGGATCGTATTGTGTTTTCAAATCATATTTGAAGAGTTTTGCTATGGCTTGACAAGCAAATGCTCTCATTCTTCCTCTCAAGTCGTTGATAATTTTGTAAGATGTTTTGCCCGTTTCTCTATCTACCAACTTGATTAAGATGATGCCTTGTGAGAAAGTCAAGTTTTCAATTTCCTTTTGGAATTCTTTACGAAGTTGTTTCTCAACACCTTTCATGGCAATTTGCTGGTCGTTTTTGTTAGGTATCAAAGCTAACATTTCATCATATTCATGCAATTTTTCGGCGGAAAGTCTTGCATAAGGATATACTTTCATCACATTGCGAACCAATTTTGTATATCGTTTTTGTTCTTTTTTAGAACAATTTTTTCTAAAACCGATAATAACATGAGGCCTTGCAGTATAATATGGTATGGTGTCACCTTCTATGATAGTGCATGGCAACAATCTTCCTTCTATTTGCTCTTGGCAAATGGCATTGCTTATCAACAAGCAAGCGATAACCGAAAACATCATTAACTTTTTCATGGCAAAGTCTTTTTTCTACTACTCATAACAAATAGCGTGCCAAAATTAAACGCAAGTAAAGATAAAAAATTGTACGCCACGGAAAAATAATTTATATTATAATGTAAAGTTTTTGTTTTTCATTTTCGGTGGCAAAAAAACTGAAAAAAGACAACAAGTTTTTGAAGATGTTTTGCAATGAAAATAGGAGAAATCCATTCCGATACAATTTGTCTTAAAAGTATTATATTGAAAAATAAGTTATTAAAGGAGATAAAAAAAACAAAAATTTTTTTATGCCAATTTATATTTTGCATAAAAAAAAGTTGTACCTTTGCCAAATCAAATAAGGGGTAACCCACATTCCTCCTTAGCTCAGTTGGTTAGAGCATCTGACTGTTAATCAGAGGGTCGCTGGTTCAAGTCCAGCAGGGGGAGCAAAACCGACAGATTGTCGGTTTTTTTGTTGAATAGCAGTCATATTTATATGAAAAAAGTTATCGGAATAGGAAATGCCTTGGTGGATGTGCTCGTCAGAATGGATGACGACAGCATTTTAAGTGCCGATCATTTACCGAAGGGTTCTATGCAGTTGATAGATTTAAATTTTGCCCGTGAATTGGATAAAACTTTGGCAAAATATCCCAAAAAGTTTGTCTCCGGAGGTTCAGCTGCCAATACTATTTCAGGTTTGTCCATGTTGGGAGTGCCATCGGCATTTATCGGTAAGATTTGCGAAGATGAATATGGCCGCAAATATGAAGAAGACCTCCAATCTTATGGAGTAGCTTCACGAATGATACAAGGCGATTCCATGTCAGGATTTTGTACTGCTTTAATATCTCCTGACGGTGAACGGACAATGGCAACTTTTTTAGGTGCTGCCGCACAATTGTCAGCTCATGAAATAACAGAAGAAGTATTGAAAGGATATGATATTTTGCATATAGAAGGCTATCTTTTGCAAAACTATGATTTGATACTTAATGCTTTACAAAAGGCAAAAAAACTCAATATGGAAGTTTCTTTGGATTTGGCAAGTTATAACGTAGTAGAGCAGCATATCGATTTTTTGAAACAAATTGTCAGCGATTATGTGGATATCATATTTGCCAATGAAGACGAGGCACATGCTTACACTTCGTTAAATCCGGAACAATCTGTAGAAAAAATGGCACAAAATAGCAAGATAGCTGTAGTAAAAGTGGGTGCCAAGGGTTCTTATGCTCAATGCGGAGACGAGCGGGTGCAAGTTGACGCCTACGATGCCCAAAGAATCGACACCACCGGAGCAGGCGATTTGTATGCTTCAGGATTTTTATACGGCTATGTTCAAAACAAAGATTTGTTAACATGTGCAAAAATAGGTTCTTATATTTCTTCTAAATTGGTAGAAATTGTCGGCACCAAATTTTCTGATGAGCAATGGGCGGACATCAAAAAAGTGATTTCGGTATTATAAATAAGAAATGGAAAACAAAAAACAAACAGGCATCAAAAAAGTCGGGAAAATCTTTTATAATCTGTGTTTATACGGGTTTGCATTGGCAGGAATAGCAATTATAGGGGCATGGGCATTCTATAAATTGGGTTTTACCAACGATAGAGGCGGAATTGACCATAATAACCGTTATTTGATGGATATTTCGGAGATGAAGGCCGAAATAAAGGACAGCATTTCTCAACAAGAAAAACTGGATACCTACCTGAAATTGGCCGTCTTTGGCAAATATTATCCTGAAAATGCCCGTTTGATATTGCATGCACTAAACAAAGGTACAGACCTTCGTATTATAGAACAAATGTTGGCGGCTGCATCTATCTATATACCGGACGATAATCATCAATATGCCGCCATGCTTCAGCAAGTGGAGCATCAAATGGAAAGTCAAAAAATGTTGCAAGATTCCAACTTGATACCATGGATGAATACGATTGAATGGGAATGTTTGAAGCCGTCTATTTTGAAAGATTCAGCCGACATTGTCAAGGCAGCTGCCATCACAGGAGTGGAGCCTCGTTTGATAGTAGGCTGTTTGATAGGCGAGCAAATGCGTTTGTTTAATTCTAAAAGAGAAAAATTTAAAGAATATTTAGGTCCGGTAAAGGTTTTGTCGGTGCAATCCCAATTCTCTTTAGGGGTAAATGGAATAAAAGATTTTACTGCCAGAGCAGTAGAAAATCATTTAATAGACTCTACATCAGAATTTTATATGGGAGAAGCATTTGAACATATTCTGGATTATGCTACTGAAGAAATAGATACGGAGAGGGTATATCGTTTGGTGGATTATAGAAGTCATTTGTATTCATATATTTATACCGGTTGTATTTTGCATCAAACCATGTTGCAATGGAAGCGTGCCGGCTACGATATTTCCAATCGTCCGGATATTTTGTTTACATTGTTCAATGTAGGTTTTTCTCAATCGAAACCTAAACCCGATCCTCAATGTGGCGGGTCTCGTGTGGAGGTAAATGATAGATTATATACTTTTGGTGCACTTGGTTTTGATTTCTATTATTCAGGCGAGTTGTTGGACGAATTTCCTTATCAAAAGGAGAAATTTAATGAAGCCGGACCAAGTATAGATTGGCAGCCACCGGTAAGAATTGTTACTGATAGTGTGAAAACTCAAAGTTCAATTTGAAGTCCGTCATAGCCGAGATGACAATTTTCCGGCAATTCTTTTTCCGTTTCTTCGTATAAACCCATCCGGCAACTCATGTGTGTGAAATAGGTACGCTTGGGCTTTATTTCATCAACAACAGCCAAGGCTTCTTCTAAATTGAAGTGAGAATAGTGCTTTTTCTTTCCTAAAGCATTTAATATCAACACATCTAAATTTCTGAGTTTGTCTTTTTCTTTTGGGGCAATATAACTGGCATCGGTAATGTAAGCGAAATTGTCTATACGGAAACCCAATATAGGCATTTCCAAATGTACAACTTGTATAGGTTGAATGTCAATGCCTTGCACGTTGAATTTGTCTTTGTTGATAGTATGTAAATTCAATTCCGGCACGCCGGGATAGGGATGTCGGCTAAAAGCGTATGGAAATTCATTTTTTATACATTTGCAGACCATTTTGTTGGCATAGATATCCATTCTTTGTTTTTGCAAATGGTTGAAACTGCGAATGTCGTCTAAACCTCCGAGATGATCCTTGTGATTGTGGGTATATAGTACAAAATCCAAGTGTTCTATATGTTCTCGCAACATTTGTTGTCGAAAGTCAGGACCGGTGTCAATGACAAAACTTTTGCCTTTGTATTCTATATAGGCGGAAGTTCGTAAACGTTTATCTTTCGGGTTGTTAGATTGGCATACTGCACAATGGCAACCAATGATAGGTACGCCTTGCGAAGTTCCTGTTCCCAAAAGTATTACTTTCATAGATGCTTATTTTTTTGCAAAAGTAACATTTTTTTATGATTCAAAAATAGTTTAATGATGATATTTTGGGTGTTTTTTACAAAAATCAAACAATAAATAAAAAAATGATATCTTTGCAGAATGAAATATGATGGTACCAATCTAATATTGTAGCCATTCATTACAAGTGAAAGTATGTTATAAACAAAAACAATAAGAATGATTATATTAAATATCTTATTTTCAGTTTTTTCTTTATTGCAACCACAGAGTTTTTATCCTGAATACAAAACTGCAACCAATTACATTATTCAAGAAGTGACTTATGGGTATGGAGCAGATATATATCCTCCATTTGCAAGATTATACAGATTGAAAACCGACGATGATGTATATTACATAACAAGCAAACAGTATTTGTTGGATGCTATCAGGAAAGATTCTATTAATTTGGATTCCTTAACAATTTTAATTCCTCAAAATCGTACATGGGAAATATACGATTCCATATCAAATACATATAGAGATGCAATGCACAACTATTCTCAACTTTTATATGATATTATGACTATGGACAATACCGAAGTTTATAAAATAGGAGGCAAATATTATGCAATCAAAAAGATAAAATACAGCTATTCGGATGAAATAGAGGTGTTTAGAAGTTTGTATAATATCTTGTTTTATAATGTTGATGATATACAAATTGAAAACGAGGAACAAGAAAGGTACTATAAAGAAACGTATAAATCAATTAGAGAGTGTCTTCCCAAAAAGAAATATCATTATTATCTGTTTCTTCAGGAAATTTGTCAAACTGATAAAGTGATTCAGAAACATTTGTGGAAAAGAAAATATGAGTTGGACGGGTTTTAGGAAAAGAAATATTAGAAATCAGTAAACAAGCAATAAATGAAAATACTACTACTTAACTCATATTTTCTCCTTTTGTGGATTTTTATGAGTGAAATGATATAATGTTGATTTATAATTATTTATAGTTATTCCATCAGCATATTACAACCTCTGATATCTGCGTTGTCAAAGCGGCCGAGCACTTCAAATTGATTGTTGTTGCAGAAACGACCGATATCTTGTGTGGCGATAAAGGCACATGAATAGATGTTGGCAAGGTCGATGACGTTGATACCGCCTTTTTTGTGGAGGTCGGTTTGTAAAGAGAGCGGATCCTGCATATCACGAAGTAGAATTTTCATCCAAGCAGGGCATTGAAAGGTGTTGCCATCGGTGCTATAGGCTTGTGAGAGCAATTCCGTCATGCCGTATTCAGAGTAAATAACCGGCACATGAAAGCCCTCTTGCAAACGTTGATGCAAATCGGCTCTGGATATTTCTTTACGGCGAGTTTTCATGCCGCCTGTTTCAAAAACAATCAAATCAGGAAAATGGATGGAATATTGCTCGATAAAATCTAACAAGGCAAAGCCCACACCAAAAAGAATGGTTTTCTGTTGTCGGTCTTTCAAAGTCTCCAACTGTTTTTTTAATGCATCGAAATTATAACCATAAAAGCCACTTTGTGTATGTTGACTGCGTTTGATGAGATGATCGACCATATATACCAACGAAGAATTACCTCTTTCTATATACGAAGGCAATAAAGCTAGGATGACATAATTTTCTGTTGCACCAAAAAATTGTTCAAAGCAAGTTGTAAAACTTTTCTCATAGAGTTGAGTATCGGCAATATAATGTTTTGACGGTTGCATGCCGGTGGTGCCGCTGCTTTCAAAAATAGTCTGTTCAGAGCATCCATTTGCCATAATTTTGTGGGTTTTGAATAAAGAAATGGGCAAAAAAGGAATCTTCTCTAATGAATCCACTTGTTGGGGATTTATCTTTAGTGCTTGTACATAATCGTGATAAACTTGTACATTTTTGTATTGAAAATGAAATAGTTGCAATGCTAAATGTTCAAATTCAGCAGGGCTGTTTATATGAAAAATTTGTTCTTGAAAGTCGGTCATTTTTGTATAAGAATTTTTTTAGTGGTAATTAGGTTGTCTTCGGTGAAAATTTTAATATAGTAAACGCCTTGGGCGAGATGTTCCATATTGATTGCTCCATATTTATCTAAAATAATCTGCCGTTTTATCATTTTACCCCAATGGTCTGTCAATTCTATTTTTATTATCTTTTTGTTGGCAGTGACATTGATTTGATTTTCTGTCGGATTAGGAAAAATAGAAATCTTATTTTGTTGATTTTCAGTTGTTGATACATGATTGTCTAAGCTTATTGCATGAATTTTTGCAGGTATGACAATAGGTGTTTCCATCATTGTTTTGTTAATTCTTTCGTTGGAAATCAATAAATGTTGCTTGTCTAAGAATGCGATACCTTCTGTTTGGTGATAGGAAAGATTGTTCAAGCAAAATGTTTGTATGTTTCCGGAGGAAAACAAATTGTTGTCAAAATCGGACATAATGGATATATATGGAATAAGTGTATAAGAGTCAAGATTGTATATATAGCCGATTAGTGCAATAGTATTGCTGTAGTAGTCTGCTCCTGTTACCATGTAATCCAAGCAAATGGAGTCTATCGGTGTAAGTGTATCCATTGTTTGGCAGGTGTTGTCAGTTTTGGGTAGCCCATAGATATAACAGCGATTATCCATCCAATTTTTAGAGAATAGGAATAGTGAGTCGCCTTTAGTTAGAATAGCTTCGCAGTCAAACATGGATTGAGAAGCACGAAGTTCGTTTTTTTGATAGATTTCGTCAGAGTAGGTGAAATAGATGAAATGTTGACAAGTGATGACACTGTCGTTATTGTTGAGTGAGTCTTTGTGAATCTTATAAATGGTGAAATAATCTCTTTTTTTCGAACCATTGTTGCCACAATCGGCAATATATATCCATTGCTCGTCTGCGGTAATGTCTTCCCAATCAATATTGGTGGCATTTAGAATGGTTTTTTCTTGCAAAATGTTGCCATTTGTTGTGTCTATGCAATAGAGTTTCGGTTCTTTGTTTGAATCGTTATGAGACCATAATTGACCATTTATCAATATTAGTCCGGATGTTTCATTGATACAAGATGGCAAATCTTCTATCACTATCCTATTACTTATTGTTTGAGCCTGCAATAAATAAAAAGATGTAAAGAAGAATAAAATGGCAATTATTTTCCCCATGGTATTTCACAAGAATAGTTTAACATGCAAAGGTAACATTTTTTTACTTACCTATTGTGAATGACAATCTAAATGAAAAATTGTCGGAAATTCTGTCGTGGCTATAAGCTCCACAACGATAATAAACGCCGGCTCCTAAATTAACAAAGCCTATGCTTAGTATTTGGTGTAGCATACAACCGACTTCATAATAGCCTTTTTCCATTGTTTGGAAATCGATGCCATTGTGATATTCCGGATGATGTAGTCCTCCAAAGGCAAAATTGAACAAAATTTCCGGTGCCATGGCGGAAAATTTTGTGGTGTATAGTCGTAAAAATAATTGAGATAGATGCAAAGAAATAAATCTGTCGGACAAAAATTCATTGGCTTTCATGGTGGCAAATTGTCCTCTATCAAAGAAACCAAAAGCCATATAAGAACCATGAACAGCATACATGGCAGATAAAGGAAGGGGTTTGTCTATCAGTCCGCCTCGGATAATGTAGGAAAAGGTGCCGACATAAGGAATGAAAATCTGTTGATGTATTCTCAATTTGTATTCATTGAAGGCAAAATCACTTTTCAAAAAACCTTTTATACCTCGGGTATAGGTAAATTCTATGGTAGGGTAGTTGTCTTTTTCGTTCAATGTAAATGTGTTAGATGTCAAAATCATACGGCTGAAAGAGAACTTTAAACTGCATCGGAGCAAAGCCATAGAATAATTGAATCTTTTGTTGCTTTCGGTTTGTAAAGGTAAAAAACTATAGTTGTAGCCGGTTTTGTTTTTTTGATAAGAAAATAAGATAGTTGCTTGCAGTTGTCTGGTTATTAAAGAACTAATCCCGATTTCGCTTTTGAAAATATTGTCATAATAAACAGACGGAATGTTATTTAACCATTTTAGCGAGAAAGAATATTTATTGGAAAAAGAGTTGTCGAATTCTGCTCCCGCTGATATTAAATCGTAAGTGATGCCGGCAAAAACAGAGGTATTCCATTTTCTATTCACTTTAAAATCCACGTCCATACCGGCTTTCCATGTTTTGTCTTTGAAGCCGTAGCCGATAAATCCACCTACAGTCATCCATGTCAGCATACGGCTATTGGTATGTAGTCCGAATCCCAATCGGCAACCTTCGTGTTTGTTGATGGCTAAAATGCGGGGTACGTCAAGGTCGAAAATCCAGATGGGCACATGACCTGACGAAATAGCACGAATTGCATAAGTCATTTTTTCTAATTTCAGTTCTTGGGAGATGGTATCCCATACTAAATAGGTTTGTTCTTCCTTGGCAGTGATGGAGTCGGTGCGATATAATGTTAAAATAGAATCGTTATCACAAGTTTTTTTATTGGGAATGTCGTCTGTGTATAAACCGCCACCGATAAATATATTGTTTTTTATTTTTGTGCCAATTTCTATATCATAATAGGTGGAGGAAAAATATCCTGTGAGCGGATAAGAAGACATAATATCAACATTAATGCTGATTTTTACATTGTTTTTGCTTGGAAACCAATATTCATTATCTATTTTTTGGTAGTTTTGTTCTATGACAATGTTAATCATCTTACCATCATAGATAGGTGACAACATGATGTTTTTTACAGCCCAATGGTCGCTTGTTATTTGCATGCTCCCTGAAATGGCTTTAAATTTAAAATGTGGTTTCGGTTGGAATGAAATGGTATATATAGTGTCGTTGCCGGAAATGGTGCTATCTTCCAGATAGAAATTGTAATGTTGGAATCTTTTGTCAAACAATGGATTTTCAAATGGTTTTCCTAATATGATAATATGTTGGTCATAAAACGAAAATGAATGCATTTCGGTTGTTAACAAGTGCATGATGGGGTCGGAAAAGCCTGAAATTTTTGAGGCGAGTATTTTTTCATAGTTTTTGTCAATTCGTTTATGGATTTTTTCTATGACCGATTCCATCATGAAAAGATGTTGCTTGCTCAGTAAAGCATATAGTTTCAAATCCTCTTCGGTAACACGATTGAGGGTGTCTAAAAAGGCGGCATTGGTAAGACTATCTATGATTACATCGGAAGAAAAAATAGATTTGGAGTAGTATTTACATTTATAAGAAGAATAGTGTTGAGGATTGTTGTCGGTCATTTTTTCGTGCACTTTTTTCAAAATGGCAAAGGCGGGATTTTCACCTGCTTTGAAATCAAAATTGTTCATTTGAATGACATTTTCTGACAGCAAAATGACTAATTTTTTTTGACGGTCAACTTTTATATGCTGTGTTTTGTAGCCGATGCAACTCACATGAATAGAGTCGAAACCTTGGTTTGTAGAAAGGGAAAATCTGCCTTCTTTGTCGGTAATGGTACCTCTGTTTTGTTCTGACAACCAAATGTTTACTTGTGATAATGGTTCACCCGTCAGGGAATCTTTCACCACTCCCGATACTACATTGCGTTGGGCGAAAACACCCCACGAAATAAATAGATACAATACGACCAATAAGCACTTTCTCATCAATTTGCAAAGATAGTATTTTAATTAAAGCAAAAAAATAAAAATTATTTTTTGATTTTTACTTTTTTTTCATTTTAATTATTTATTTTTGCATTTTGAAATTAATTTAATTATTTACTAAAAAATAGAGAAATGAAAAGAAATATGTTTGTATTTGCAACCATGTTTGTTGCAGCATTAGCATTCACATCTTGTGGTGATGACAAACCCGGCGGTGGCGGAGATGATCCGGACAATGGCGGTGGTAAAATAGAAAATGTTGGTGGTACACTTACCTATATGGATGAGTCTTTTGAACTGACAGATGCTTGCCAACACAATGAAGGAAAAACTTATAATGATCAAGAATTTCCAAGAAATTACATAAACTTATATTTGTACAAAAAAGTTTTAGTTGAACATGAGGGTAGTACTTATTATGATACACTTCACTATATCAACGTAGGCATGTTCTGTAATGAAGATATGCTTACGGCAGGTACTTATAATTTTGAAATGACTGCAGGTCAATATACTTGGTTGAATTCTCATGTATGGGCTTTTTATGGATTTGGATACAATGCACAACCTCGTGGTGAAGTATTCCAAGAATCTGGTGTATTTACCGGAGATGTTGTATTAGAAAAGAGTGGTGACAATTACAAGGTAAAAATAGATTGGACAGATAAAAACGGCAAAAAACTTACTGCCTCTTATTATGGTCCTATTCCAACAGGAGTAACACCTTTGATAGATAGATAATCTATAAAAATAAAAATGATATAAAAGTCGTGCTTATAGCACGGCTTTTTTTATGAAAAAAAATAATTGTTTTGGATTGTTAGAAAAACTAAAAGTTTTTTTATACCTTTGCAAATTCATTTTTTGACATTAATAAAAAAGTACATATAAACTATGAATTATATATCAGATAGAATTATGCAGATGTCTGCATCAGAGACATTGGCAATGACACAATTGGCAAGAGAACTCAAAGCACAAGGAAGAGATGTAATCAGTTTGAGTATCGGTGAGCCAGATTTTAACACTCCGGAAGTAATAAAAGAAGCCGGTAAAAAAGCCATTGACGACAATTTTACTCACTATCCTCCTGTTCCGGGTTATGCTGATTTGAGAGATGCTATCAGCAAAAAATTCAAACGTGACAACAATTTGGATTATAAACCTGAACAGATAGTTGTTTCAACCGGAGGAAAGCAAGCCATCTATCAAGCCGTGATGGCCACTGTCAACCCCGGTGACGAGGTAATTATTCCGACTCCGTTTTGGGTGTCTTACAAAGAAATAGTAAAAGTGGCAGGCGGCAAATGTATTTATGTAAAAACCAAACTTGAAAATGATTTCAAAGTTACCGCCCAACAATTAGAAGAAGCCATCACCGAAAAAACAAAATTGATAATGTTCAGCAGCCCTTCCAATCCAACAGGTATGCTCTATACTCATGATGAATTGAAAGCTATTGCAGATGTGGTGGCAAGACATAAAGAAATTTTGGTGATGTCGGATGAAATTTACGAACACATCAATTTTGTCGGCAAACACGAAAGTATTGCCCAATTCAACGAAATTTACGAGCAAGTAATTACCGTAAATGGAGTGGCAAAAGGTTTCGCCATGACAGGTTGGCGTATTGGTTTTATCGGTGCTCCGACTCCGATTGCCAAGGCATGCGAAAAATTGCAAGGACAAGTAACATCTGCCACTTGTTCTATCGCACAAAAAGCGGCATTAAAGGCTATGCAATTAAATCCTGCTGAAAGCGAAGATATAAAATTTATGAGAAATAAATTTTTAGAAAGAAGAGATTTGATGTATAAATTGTTGCAAACTGTTCCTGATTTTGAAGTACGTTTGCCGCAAGGTGCTTTCTATTTCTTCCCGAAAGTCAATAAATACTACGGTAAAAAATACGACAAATATACTATCAACAATAGCAATGATTTGTGTATGTATATTTTGAACGAAGGCAATGTGGCATTGGTGCCGGGAGTTGCTTTTGGTGACGATGACTGCATACGTTTCTCTTATGCAACTTCTGAAGATTTGTTGATAGAAGCTGTTAAAAGAATTAAAGAAGTGTTGGCAAAATTGCAATAAATTTTGCTAAAAAATTGAAAAATAGCAAAAAATAATCGTCAGTATTGACGATTATTTTTTTTGTGACAGACATTTGGCAAGAAAAATTGTAGTAAAGAGTTGTTTTGTACAATATTTTTACAATTTTTGCGTAATAAACTTATATAAGATTTTTCATGAGAAAAGGGCTATTAATACGGATTTTTGTTGTTTGTCTGCTGTGTGTTCCGTATGCTTCAGTAGGGCAGCATTTGGCAAAAATCTTTGGCAAAGTTACCGATGAAAACGAACTGCCGATAGAGGCTGCCAATATAATAGTCCTTCAAGAAGACCATATAGGCACATCTACCAACGAGGCCGGCAGATACGAATTGTTGGTGCCGCACGACAAAAAAATAGTGGTGCAGGTGTCTTGTATCGGTTATGGCGAAATACAACAAGAGATTGTAGTAGCCAAAGGCAAACGACAACAATTAGATTTCACTTTAAAGACAGAAGTCATCACCATGGCGGATTTTCAGTTGAGTGAAAAATATAGTATTACCGACCAAGATTTAAAGCCGATAAATCCGAAAACATTAGCACACTTGCCCGGTGTCGGTCAAGGAGTGGAGGCATTGATAAAATCGGGAGGTTTGGGCGTTTTTTCTTCCAATGAAATGACATCACAATACAATGTTCGAGGTGGCAATTACGATGAAAATCTCATCTATCTCAATGGTATAGAAGTGCACCGACCGCTATTGATACGTTCCGGCAATCAAGAAGGATTGAGTTTTGTCAATCCCGATTTGGTATCAGCTATCAATTTTTCT
>JAEEGK010015613.1_pt1 | contig 16797 bp, 12 predicted proteins | sample 8958771 | NCBI WGS metagenome assembly JAEEGK01 (sample SAMN16246547, study PRJNA631951) | gut metagenome | biome: gut microbiome; feature: rumen; material: SC-attached | host: Bos | place: Iran: Karaj | collected 2018-10 | reverse complement strand
CCCCAATCCCCAATCCCCAATAAATCATTAATTTCTCTTTGAAATTAAATTATATAGTAAAAAATTTTTATAAAATATAAAATAATTATTATTAACTTTTTCATAAAATTTAATATAATTCAAAATGAGTTAATTTAAATATTACCTTACTTATCTATTTTTAAAAAAAGATGATAATTTTGATTAACTTGAAAGCCTAAGTAATTAGAAAGTTTTTGGAGATAATTATTATCAAGAATTTCAAAATTAAAATGAGGATTTCCTTTACAATGACTTTTTTTAGGATTTATATCCCATCTAACTTGTCTTTTTCCATCAAAAGAAACAAATCTAACAAGAGAATCACTTCTGTTAGATAATTTACCTTCTTTTTCTAAAAAACCTAAAAAATTAGAGGTTAATTCTAAGGCTTCACCAATTTCAACCGTATTATTTTGATTATTTCCAATTTTATTTAAAGTTCTAATTGAAGAATGTATATTTTGAATTTGTTTTATCATTATATTAACTGAATTTTGAGCAGCTTGTAAATTTGCTTTATTATCACTTGATAAAGGAATAGTTTCAATTTTGGAAGATTTACCTGTATATTGAGAATTAATAAATTTTCTACTTATTTCAACACCATTTCTTGTTGTGATTTCATATTTTTCTTTATAATTATTATATGTACATTCTGTTCTTATTGTTCCTCTTCCTAATATACCTCCAATTTGAGCGCTTAATGATTGTAATTCAGGTAAAGATAAATTATTAATATTTTTCATTGACTTATTTATTTCAGCCACTTCATTTGAATTACCGTTTCCCATATTTAAATTACTTTATAAATAAATTTATTGGTTTCCTTATTTATATTATCTCATTTTAAAATGTATAAATTAATAGTTCTTTTTTTTTAAATCTTAAACTTATTATTTAAATATTAAACTCTTAAATCATGATTTAATCAAATGAGAAATTCTAAATATCAATTATTTAAAGAATTTATATTAAAATATTTTTTCTCTATTTTTTAATCCTTATTTTATTTAAAAATATAAAATTAAAATATTAAAATAATTTATTGGAAAAAAATAATATGTTCACATTTTTAACTTATTTTTATTTTCTACTCCTAATAAAATATATATATATAATTAATTACATTAAAGAATATAAATTTTATTTTATATATTAATTAGAAAATTAAACATTTTGACTTTTTAGAATCATCAGGAGGTTTTAATTCTAAAACTTTTTCTTCTTTTTGATTATCATTATTATTATTATTTTCCAATTGTTCTTTTTTATTTATTTTTAAACTACTAGAATATTTATGCTTTATTTTTGCAATACCAATAGATTCTAAAATTTGGTTAGGATGAACTAAAAAAATTTTTTTACTTTTACTCTTATTTAAATTATTATTTTGTTCTTTAGGCAAAGAAGAATTTTTATTAAGAATACTATTAGTTTCTTTTGAAAAATTATTAATAATAATACTATCATCAGAATCATTATCATCATTCATTCTTATTGTATTTTCATTATTTGTAAAACTTTTAGAACCATTAATAAATTTTTGATAAAAATCTTCATTAATTGAAGAAATAAAATTTGAATTTGTTGAATTTCCATTTATTTCTAAATTTCCTAATTTATTTAAAGTATTTGATTTTTCATTTAAAAAAGTTTCACTTTGATGTTCTTCACTTAATTTTATAATTTTTTCATCATCATTTTTTTGATTTATTATATTTTCTTCTTCTAATTGTTTTTTAGCAAGTAATTTTATTTTTTCAAGAATTTCAAAAATAAAAGTAAAATAAGTTTTATATGTTTCATATCTTATCTTACTTTCAGTTTGAATTGTTTTTAAATTTTTATTAACTAATTTTTCATCACTTGAATTTAAAATATATTCATTATTAATATTATTATTTAAAATAATTCCTGAAATTTTATCTGATAATATTTTTAATTCTTCATTATATAAAGATTCATCTCCATTTTTCCCAATTGGTTGTTGAAGACTAACAAACATTCCTAAAATTTTTTTAAGAAAAATATCATTATTTAAAACATCAATATCTTCATATTTTATTTTTTTATTTTCCATCACTTTTTTTTCACTTGAATAATTAGTTGAAGATTTCTGAGAATGATTATTTGTATTATTATTAATAATTTTTAAATTATTTGTCTTTATATTTTTTTTAGGAGAATTTGTTTTCGTGTTTGTTTGACTTGGAGTAGTTTTCATAAATATATTATTATTTATAGGAGTATATGAGATTTTAGGATTACTTGTTTTCATTGGAGAATGATATTTTCCTTTAGAAGATTTAAGTCTAATAGCTGCCATTTGTTTTTTATGATTTTTTAAAGAATTTTGATTGTTTACATTTTGGTTTTGTATGTTATTTACGTTTGTTTGTTGTTCTATATTATTATTATTTGTAATTTGAGGATTTTTTAATCCTTGTTTTTTTTTCAATGTTAAGTTGTTGTGATTTGATTTTATTTTTTGAATGTTATTTTGAGGAAATATTTTTTGGGTTAGCTTCACTTTTTTCATTTGATTTTTTTATTTAATTATTAATTTAATAAAAATTAGGAAAATTTTAACGAATTGAACTATTTTTATTTTTTCATTATTGTTTAATTTAATATTAATATCTAAAATACAATCATTTATTATTCAAAAAAATTAAAAAAAATCCTTTCAATAATTTCTGAACTTAGATTATTAACAAGATATAAAAGTAAAAATTTTAAATTTCAAATAAAAAAAAACAATGAATTTTTAGTGAGAAAAAAATTACTTAATTTTTTAATAAATAATTATTTAGGTCTTCCAATTGCTTTTTGAGGTTCATATTTTACAGAAGTTTCTTCAGTTTTTTCACTGCTTTGAACTGAAGGTTGATTTTCTCCGTAACCAGAACATTTATCACATTTCATTCCATTTTTTAACATTCTTTCAGTTTCTTCATCTTTTGTAATTCTCTTTTTACATTCTACACATAAACATAAACGTTTTTTTGGTTTATCCATTTATTTTTTTTTTTTGTTTTTTTTTACATTTAATTATTAAATGATTTAATTAGATAAAAATAAAATTAATTTTAAAATTTTTTTTAAAAATTAAATGAATTATATATAAAAATAAAACACATAATTTTTAAATTAAATGGAAAATAGTTCAATTAATTTATTCAATGATTTAAAATTGAATAACATTAAAATTAAGTTCGAAGATATTTCAGTTCCAACAGAAAATAAAGAAAAAAAACCAAAATTTAATAATGGAAGATGGAGTGAAGAAGAACATAAAAAATTTTTATTAGGAATTATAGAATATGGAAATAAATGGAAAAGAATTCAAAATATAATTAAAACTCGTTCTTCAACTCAAGCTCGTTCTCATGCTCAAAAATTTTTTCTTCGAATTAAAAAAGATTTTAAATTTAATGATGATAATAATTTAATTTTAAATAATATTAAAAATAGTGAAATGTTAAAACAAGATAATTTTTCCATTAAATTTTTCTTTGAATTATTAAATAATTATGATAATAATCAATCAAATATTCAACTTGGAAAATTAGATAAAGAACAAAAAGAAAAATTATATAATTTCTTAATTCATTTTTCAATTAAAGGGAAATATAAAAATAAAGAAAAATTTGAAAATAATAATCTTGTTAGTTGTGGTAATAAAATTATAATTAAAAACATTGATTTAAATGAATTAAATGAATATGATTATATTACTGGAAAAAATGAAAATAAAATTTTTAATATAATTAAAGATAAAAGTAGAAGAGAAACAATAAATTTAACAAATTCATCAAAGAAATCCAACTCGACTTTAAGTGAAAGTGATAATAATAATGTAAATTCTTTAAAAAGAAAAAATGATAAAAGTAATTTTGATTTAGAATTTAATAATTATTTAGAAAATTCTATTTGTGATTGTAGTAAAAAAGGTAATCCTTTTGAAATAAATTTTGAATTATTATCTCAAACAAGTAATATAAATCATATTGAAAAAGAAGATAATAATTCATTTCTTGATTTTAATGATTATTGAATTATTTTGATGAAAGATTAAAATTTATATGCAAAATATTTAATCATTATTTAGTATAAATAAATATTTTTATTTTTCAAAATAATTTTTGAAATTTAAAAATAACAAATAATATATAAATATATTACAATTATAACTTTTAATTTTTTAAATTATATATATTTTTTACATTTAATAAAGCAAAAAAAAAGAAGAAAAAAAATCAAAAGAACTTAAATAATGAAATGGAAATAAAAAATAAATTTGATTTAAATTCAATTAATTTATTAAAAAAAGAATTATTGTTTTGAAAACCACAAAAAAGAAAAATATAAGTATATACCAAAAATAAGAGTTGAAAAGGAATTGAATTCACTTTAAATTAATTTATAAATTAGATGTAAATTAGTTTATTTGATATTTATTTAATGTTTTTTAAAATGAGAATTTGATAAAATCTATTTTATACTTGAAAAAAATTTATTATTTTATATTATTTTTTTATTTATTATATAAAGGAATAATAATAATACTAATAAAATACAATAATTTTTAATTAAATAACTATGTATAATATTTATATTGAAGAAAAACGTAAAAAGCAACAAAAAGAGAAAGAAAAAATAGCTCGTAGTCAAGAACGTTATAAAAAGAAATTTAAAAGTAAAATAAAAAATTAACAATTCTTTAGAAAATATAGGAATATTATATAACAATTATGAAAATAGAGTGAAAAATTTTATAACCGAAGTATATATATAACCTTATAAAACTTTAATAGATGACAATTCCTGCTCAAAAAATAGAATTAAGAGATTTATCCTATAGAGAACTATCATTTAGAGATGAACCAAAAACAGAAAGAAAAAAAAAACCATTTATATTTAAAGGATATAAAACTGAAGAAGATAGAATAAATGAAACAATAAAAAATAATAGATATTTATTTAATTTGCCCGAAGAAGAAAAAGGAAAAAATACAAAGACTAATGATGTAAAAGAAGATATTTTTAATTTTGATATTCCAAATCCAAAAGGTACAAAATTAAATAGAACTCTCACTTTAAATAACGATGAATTAAAATATATGCTTAAAAATGATATTATATTACAACCTCATTTAAGGTTTAAAGCAAGAACTGATTTAGAAAGAGTTTATGATGCTTTAGATGGAAGAATTTTTAAAGATTCTGAAAAAAATGTTTTAGAAAGACAATTAAAAAATATTGGTTTATATTCTTTTGAAAAGCCAAAAGATATATTAAGAAAAGTAACTTTATTAAATGGAAAAAATAATATTTCTAAAATAGATGATGCTGAAGAAGAAGATGTAAATGAAAATAATAATGAAATGTCAAAAAGAGGTTATAAGATAAAACAAAATCCTTTAATCCATGAAGAAAAAAAAGAAGTAAAAGCTAAAAACAATATATATGGAAGTGGAAATGTATATTATATACCAAAACATTTTGAATATAAACCTTGGAGAAGAAGATTAGATTTAAATTCTGAAGCTGAAAGAATTTTAAGTGAATATCATGTTAAAACTCATTTTAAAGCTGCAGAAGAGATTGCAGAAAATAAAATGCTAACTAAAAAAGAAGATAAAGAAAAAGTCGAAAATATGATAAAAAAAAATAAAAGAATACAAAATAGAAAAAAAGATCCTTTTAATTTTGAAAGAAATCATTTTAATGAAAAAGAAACTGAAACTTTTTATGCTCCTTATGAAAAAAATGAAAATCCATTTGCTGATAAAAATAAACATAATTATGATAAATCTACTTTAAAAGCTTTATCAAATATTGCTTTTAAAGTACCTGATGATATATTTGAAAATAATGATGGAAAAGAAAATGAATTTATTAAAAAAGAAAGTGTTGCTGAAGGATATGCTAATAAAGTGAATAAAAAACATCTTGTTGATGAACATAATGTTTTAATTGATGGAGAAATTTATTATAAAGATACTCAATTTGATATTATTGCTAATAAAGTATTAAATAATTGTAAAGTCTATAAACATAAAAGTAAAAATAATGATACTAATTTAAAAAAAGGAGATGGGAAATTAATGATTACTCATGGTTTATCTATTAATCAATTTGAAAAAAAATATAATTTAGAAGAATAATAAATCATATTAAGGATTTTAATTAAAAAAAACTATTTATATATTAATATTATTTTTTTACTTTTATTATCAAAAGTAAAATCAAAAAAACTTTAAATAATAATAATTACCAAAAATGACATATATATCTCAACAAAAAAACACAAAAAAATAAAAAAATTAATATAAAAAAAAATAAAAGAAAAAAAATTTTCACTTCTTTTTCAATTGTTTAACAATTTCTGCAATTTCTTCATTTGAACACATTACAGGTTCTTCTTTAAAATAAGGATGTTCTAAAATTTCCATAGCAGAAATTCTTTTATTAGGATCTAAAACAAGTATTTTTTCTAATAAATCTATTCCCATTGGAGTAAAATTAATGAATTTTTTTTCAACAGTAACAACATCACCTCCTTCAAATAATTTATATTGTTCTAATTGTTCAGCATCAGTCCAATTAATATTATCAGGGATTCCTAAAAGCGAAAAAATTTTAGTTAAAATCATAATTTCAGAATCATCTTCAGGACTAATTTTTTTATAACCAAATAAAGGTTCTTTTAAAATCATTTCACCAAGAATACAACCAGCACTCCAAATATCAATTGAAAAAGAATATAATTTTGCTCCGAAAAAAATTTCTGGTGGTCTATACCAATCAGAAATAACACCTGCAGTCATTTCTCTTCCTGGAGAAGAAATAAAACGAGCTAAACCAAAATCTGCAATTTTTAATATTCCTTTATTATTTACTAATAAATTTTGAGGCTTTAAATCACGATGTAAAATACCATCATTATGCATTTCTGCTAATCCTGAAAGGAATTGATGAAATAAATTTTTTATATGTTTATGTTCTAATTTTGACTCATATATTAATTTTGATAATTCTGTGTCAATATATTCATATTGAACATATAAGGCGTCTATGCTATAAAATATATCTATTATTTTTTCTATGTTTGGATGTGATAGTTCTTTTAATATTAAGATTTCACGAAGAGCTGTCACGTCCATTCCTTCTTTTAATGATTCTTTGTTATATTTTTTTAATGCGTATGTTTTTGTTGGATCTCTTTTATATATTACTTTATATACTTTCCCATATGCTCCACTACCTATTTTCTCTATTTTTTCAAATTCTTGGTCATAAAGTTTTATTGAGTTTTGGGTTTTATTCATTTTTTTTAAATACAATTAATTAATTTTTTGGCAATTTAGATTTTATTTTAGTTATATTTTATTTATTGTTTATTTTTTTTTAATTTTTAACATATGATATAAGGTTATTAATAATTAATTAATAAAAATTTTTATATATGAAATCAAAATAGAATATTTAATAAATTATTTTACTCATTACAATTAAATTAAAAAAAGGAAAACTTTATTATTTAATTAAATAATTCATTATTATAATTTTTAGAAAAATACAATCCACAAGCAAAAGAATATAATTCACAAGCGACAGTACAATTTTCATTTTCAATTTTCTCATTAATAAAATCCATTAAATTATCTAATTTAACTTTATAAACTTTAATAATTTCATCAGGGTCTAATTTTTGAATAGGTTGGCAATTATCATCAACTTCTAAAATACATTGAATACTACAATCTTTACTTTTCCAAGGATCCCAAAAAACATTAGAACAAATATTAAATTGTTTTTCAACTGATAATTTATTATTACCCAAATAACATTTAAATTTACCTTTATATCCAGTTTCTTCTAATAATTCTCTTTCAGCAGCATTTATAGTTGAAATCAAAGGATCTTCACCATCTTTTTGATCAATTATTCCACTTGGAAATTCTAAACAAACTTTATTAATTGGATATCTAAAACAACTTATTATTATTACTTCTCTTGTTTTTTTTATTATTGGTATTATTGATACTGCATTTGGAGCATTTGAATTTTTTAAATCATTAACTAATCTATTATTATAATCTACACATTCCCATGATGTTATTTTTTTTTCTCCATTCTCTGAAGTTATTTCATATTTTTTTTCTAGGAAAGATAAAAAATTTCCTTTTGTTTTTATATTTGTTTCTAGATATTTTGTTGTTTTATTTGAAGATGGTTTTTCACTTTGATTCATTTTTTTTTATAAGTTTTTTAATTATTTTTTTATGTTTAAATAATATTAAGTTATATTAATTATATTATATGTTTTAAGGAAGATTAGTTGAAATTAATTTTTTAGAATATAAATCATTTCTAATATATTCACATTTTCTAATTAAATCTTCTTCTTCTTTAATTAGCTCATTATTAATATGCTTTTGTTCATAACAAACTCTTATAATTTTTTCATTTATTTCATCAATTCCTTCATCTTCGAATTTTTTTATACATAATTCTGATATACTTTTATTCGAATTATAAATTAATTTAATTATATTTGTAACTGAGATTTGACAAATTTTTATAAAATTTTTTTGAACAGGAAATATATATTTTTTAATTGTATTTAATATTATTAACGGGATTTGTTCATTTTGAATAAATTTTTTTAAATCATCAATACTTGAATGATCAATTAAATTTGACAAAAAAATTTGAATTTCATTTGAATAATTAAAAGAAGAATGTAAATTGTTTTTTATTATATTAAAAATTAAATGTGTTTGACCGTTTTCTGTCATTTTTAACAATAAAACTCTTTCTGAAACAATATTATTTAGAACCCAAAAAGAAAGTTCACATAATATTATTGAAGAATCAATATTATTAAGATTATTCAATAATTTATTGAAAATTCCATTGTCAATTAATATTTCTACATTTTGAGGAGTTGAAGTAGTTAAATTTCCTAAAAATTTTAAAATTAAAATTTCAATTTCTTCATTTTCGAAATTCGTATTAAATAAATAATGAATTAATTTTTGATTGAAAATATCATTAATTAGAGATTCATTATTTTTTTCAAATAAGTTATTTAAACCAGTTATTGAAAAATAAAGTATTTCAATTAATTCATTATGTTCAAAATTCTTTTGTATTGTTAAAGAATCAATAAAAAATTTTTGAATATTTAATAATGAATTAAAGTCTACTTCTTTTAAATTAAAAAGACTAAAAAACCAAGTAAAAATAATTAAAAGATCATTTGAAAGATTTACTTTATTTATAAAATCTAATAACATTTCAATTATCCCCAATTGAAAAAATATTCTTTGATTAATGCTATTTTCAAAAATTATATTTCCAAAAAATTGAATAAGATTATAACAAATTTCTTCATTGTTATTAAATAAATTAAATATTTTTTTATAATTATTTAAAAAATTATCCTCTGATACCAAATAACATTGATGAGGAATATAATTATCATTTATATCATTTATAATATTAAAAGAACTATATAAAAAAATTTTTACGATTAAATCAACAATTTCAATAGTGAAATATTTTTCTAAAATATCGTGACAAATTTTTCCAAACCCTACTTCAATTAATTCATCAAAGATATAATTATTTTCATTTAATTCTTTATTTAATATTAATAATTCACTTATTTTATTTAATAAATTTTCAATTTCATCTTTTCCTAAATTATTACTTTTATTTAATTGAGAAAATAAATTTAAAATATTATCATTATTCAATTCATTTAAAACATTTATTCTTTTTTCAAGAAATTTTTCATTTATTTTTTTTTTCCTTAAAGATATTATTTCATATTCAACTCTATTTTTAAAATTATTCATATTTAAAATTTCTGGGATTATTTTTCTATGTTGTTTAAGAGCAAAATTTAAATTTGAATTTCTCATTTTATTTTTTTCAAAAAATTAAATTTTAATTATTAATTAGAAAATTAGATTATTAAAAATATTAAAATTTACCATTCTCCTTCTATAATATCTTTTTTACCATCTGTTATTTCAATAGTTTTAGATAAAATTTCTTTAGGAATAATCATAAGCATTTGTCTAACTTTATTAATGTTTCTATTTTTATGAAAAAGATAAGGTATATAAAATAAACAATTGAAGCATATTATTACAATAAAATAAAATATACTAAATTTTTCTATGTAATTAAAAATAGATTGTGTACAATGTTTAATATCTAAATTTAATGCTTCTATGAAAGTTTCAATAGCAGGTTTATAAATTTCTTCATTTAAAACATTTAATTCACGAAGTTGTTCATCGTTGAATAATTTAAAAGGGTTATTTTCATAATACATTTGAACTTCAGATATATTATCTGAAATAAATTCTTGAATATAATATTTTGTACCATAATAAATATCATAATATATAAAACCAGTTTTTTTTGAATGTTTTATAAATTCTTCAATTTTTTCATATAAATCATGTAAAGTTGCTAAATAATAAATCATTAAAGAATTTATACCATATGAACCAATATTATTTGCAAAACTTGAGGGATTAATATTATAATTTGAAGCAAATTTTTCCAAATAATTGTTTAAAGGTCCATTGATAATATTATTAAAATAATATGATGAATTTTCAGGCAGAGAATAATCTGTTAAATTTTTATAAAATAATTCTTGATAATATTGATGTGATGAATATATTTGTGACATATAATTATTTGGCACTGTTGAACTATTATAAAGAATAAATGATGAACATGAATATAAAATATATATTCTAAGATAATTATAAGATATAATAAAAATTGATTTATGTAAAACAACTGAGTAATAAATATTCAATAATTTTTCTGCTTCTCTATATTTTTTTCCATTATGAATCATTAATAATAAAATAAAAAATATAATTGAACCTATATATATCATATATAATATGGCATTTTCTTTTAATGATTGTTTATCTGAAATTAATTGCCGATGATGGGTCAAATAATTATTTTTATTTCTAATTGGTATTGAAGTATTATTTTTATATTCTTTTTTAGAATTTATAAATCTTGAAGTTTCCATACTACTACTTTCTACATCAACATCATCTTCAATTTTAATTTTTGGTTTTGATATTAAATATTTAGAATCAAATGTATTATTTTTATTTAAATCTATGAATTTTTGGCATTTATTAATTGCACTCTTAATGAAATCTTCATCAATCCCAAAGAAATATCTTAATAATTGTTCTTTTTCAGCAGTGATATTAAAAATAGTTTTAATTGCAAATAATAAACATATAATAAGAAACAAAAGAGAAACAGTTGCAATAACCCATAAATGAATTTCTAATTGATTTAAATTATGATGATATTCTTCAAATTCTAATAAAACATATTGATTAATTTTATCCACAAAAAAATCCTCAGAGTTTAACATAATAAAATTATAATCTTTATTTAAGAAATGAATATCTTCAAAATCAGCATTTGCGAAATTATAAATAGAATAAGCATATTGTGATAACATTGCTTTCATATTACTAAAAATCTGAGTAACTTTTAAGGAATCATCAATAACAAAATAATATATTTGAATTTGATTCATTTTTTTACCATTAACCTTAGATAAAGTAATAGAATTTGTTTGTAAAGATGTTAAAAGATCTAAACAATCTATATATTTTGTAAATAATTTATTTCTTAAACCTGTCATAGTTTTATTTCTCTCTGAATAAAAATTTGTATAATTTGGATTTTTTAATAATACAAGTTGAAATGAATATGTTAAAGTTGTATGAGAATTTTCTCCAAATTTTACTAAATATTTTATTAATTCAATTACATTTACTAAAATTGTTCTATCTTTAAAGCAAATTGAAAAAAATAAAATACCTGAAGTTATAACAAATATTAAATGAAATATTAAAAAAGAAAAAGCATATTTTATTGAATCATTCAATTTACTTGTATAATATTTTTTTAAATTTTGAACTTCTTGATTTTTCCTTTTTTTAAATGAAGAAATATCCTTAATTTTATTATTTTTTTCTAAATTCTCTTCTTTTTGTTTATTTAACTCATTTTTTTCTTCATTTTGTTTTGGTAAAACTTTTTTATTTTCACATCTTTCTTTGTTAATTAAATCTTCAATTTTACAAGAATTTGTTTTTTTGGAAATTCCAATTAAAATATTTTTTTTATAATCATAAACAGATAAAGAAATTTTGGATAAATTTACTTTATAAAATTCATGTAAATAATTATTATTTAATCCTTTAACAGTATAGGATTTATGAATGACATTTTCATTTTTTTCTTCAGAACTTGAAGAAAAAGAAGAAGAATTTGAACTAAAATCACTAGAAGAAGAATTTGAATTTTCTTCTTCTTTTGAAAAAAAAGAATCATTAAAAGAAGAAGAATTTTGACTTGTAGTTTTTTTAGTATTTTTTTTTCTATCTAATTCTTTATTAAAATATTGATTTATTGTTATTAAATTTTTATTATGAAATTTATAAACTTTATTTTCAAAATCAAAATATATGTTTTCTACTTCTGGAATGTAATTAAATTTTATATCTCCTAAAGGATTATTTTCTTGTATATTTATAAAAGTTTTTGGATTTATTGATTTAGATTTTCCAAAAACTCGAATTTTTGATTTTATCATTTTTAATTTTTCATTTTGTGATAGATATGCAAAATGAAAAATATATCCTACAAGAAAACCTTTTAATTTTAATTCTTCTACATTCATTTTAAAAACTTTTTCTCCAAAAGTAATAGTATCTTCAGGTTGATTTGATAAATATTTTTCTTTTAAAATACTAATTTTTAACTTTTGTTTATCTATTTTTTTCATGTTAGTCTTTTTAATTGTAGTAATTCTTGTAAAAAAATCAGAATAAAACTCTTTAATAAATTTAGTGATTTCAACACTACCATTCAAAGAAGAATTAGATAATTCTAATATATGTAAACAATTATGAGAAAATGTTTGAATAATTAAATTTTCATTAGTTATTATATGACAATTTTCAGAAATTTCCCTATGAAAAATATGAATATTTTCATAATCTACTTTACCAAAAATAGTAGCTTTACCATCTTCATCAAATATAGTACAAACATCTAAAGAAATTGGGAAAATATATTTTGAACTTGTTTTAAAATAAAATACATGTCTTTTTAAAGAATTTGAAATTTTATCATACAATTGTATTTTTGATATTCTATCTTCTAATAATTCATCATGTTTTTTTCTCATAAATTCAGGGATAAATATATTTAAATGTTGCCCAATGACTTCTTCATTTGAATATCCAAAATGAGCACACATTTCTTGAGATATTTTTAATATTACTCCAAAATTATCTTCTTTCCCTGAACAAATTACAAATTGAAAATCTGATGTTGAAATAAATGAATTTATATCTGATAATGATATTATATTTTGATTAAAATATTCATCTAAATTTAAAAAATCTAAATCTGATTGAGTCTCACTTATTTCATTTAAAATATCTCTTTTATATAGTTTATATAATGTAAAAATTGATTTATCTTTAATTTTTATCTTTTTGATTTCCTCAAATTGTTCTTCAATTCTTTCATTAATTTCATTTATTTTATTTCCTATATCTCTTAATCTATTTATATCTTGATGTTCTTGACTATTCAATAATAAACTCCAAAAATTTATGTAAATATCCGAGATTTGAGATATTAAATTAATTAATGTATTACATTGATATTTATAAGAAATATCTGTTTTATCAAAGCCGATTTCAAAAACTTTTTCTTGTATTTCTTTTTCTATTTTATAAATATAAAAAGATTGTGAAAAACTTAAATCTTGATTAGAAAAAAATAAATCATATAAAATAATATAAGCTTTTGAATATTTATTCAAAACTTCATAAAGAAATGATGCATAAGTAATAGTAAGTAAAATACTATTATTAAATCTATGTATCATTGATCTGAAAGTTTTATCAATATATTTATAAATAAATAATTCTAATTGTTCGTTGTTAAAAGATCTAAAAGCAAAATTATTGACTCCATTATAATAACAATGTGTTTTATGCCAATAAGAAGCTAAATCTAATAAATGTCTTCTATCTTTTCTTTTTTCCATTGAAAGTATAATTAATTTTAATTGATTATAAACTTCAAGCTCACTTTTAAAAGAAAAATTCTCTAAATTTATTTTCATTTCTTTATTTGGTAGGGAAAAAATTAAAATACCTGATAAAGCACAAAAAACAAATAATATTTGAATTAATCCTTTAAAAGATGATTTCTTAATTAAAAATCCTATTAGTAAAAAAAGTGAAGTGAATAAATATATAACTCCAAAAAATAAATATAATTTCCTTAAAATATCTTGTCCATATTGATAACTATATTCTAAATAATTAGAATAAAAATATAATGTTGAGAAAAATAAAATAAAAAAATAAAAAAAAAAAGAAAGATCATATATAAGTTGAATGTTAATTATTATTTGAAAAAAAGTCTTAATAATAAGAAAACTTTTAAAAGAATTAACAATTACAAATCTTCCAGTTATTGTTCTAGAAGGTTCATCTTTTGAAAAATAAAAATTTGAATAAACAAAACTTAATAAAAATAAATATAATACGGAAAAAGAACTTAGAATAATATAAATAATATTAAATTTGCTTTCTTTAGGTAAATGTTCATTTAAAAAAGTATTTATTTCATTATGAAAAAATATTTGAAAATTTGCCTCTAAAAAGAAAAAATTAAGTAATTATTTTACCTAAAAAAGGAGTATAGAAAATACCACTTAATAAACTTGAAGTTCCTCTAAAAATTGATAAAAGTAAAAAATCATCTTTTATTTTTTTCTTTTTAAATGATTTATAACTAATTCTTAAAAAGATAAAAAAATTAATAAAGATGCAAATATATCCTAAATATAAAAATATAAAGAATAATCTCCAATTATTTAAAAAGAATTGTTCTATTCTAAAATTTTGAAAAAAATTTGATATAATATTAAAGAATTTTGATTCTTTCCATATAAATGTCAACTATAATTATGAATAAATTAATTATATTTTACATATTTGGTAAAAAATAAACTTAAAATTTGAAAATTTTCAATAACTGCTAAAATGAATATAACTATTGAATTTGAAGTATATATTTTAAATATAAGATAAAATATTTGATATTGAGACATATATAATTTTTGAGCAAATTCATGGAAATTATATGGTAAATTATTTTTCATTTTTAAAAAATGAGAAAAATTAATTAATAAAAATTTTTGAAATTTTATAAAGTATAACTTAATATGATTTCAATAATAATTCATAATTTCAAAAAAAATTGAATTCTTTACTAATTTTTTCAGTAAAATAAAACTAATTTAAGATTATGTCATTGATTTATTAACTATTCAAAACAAAAAAATTAATTGAAATTGATTTTCATTTTAAAAAAAATTATAATTAAAAAATTATAAAAAGAAAAAAATAAATGTTTAATAAATACCTTACTACTTGAATTCTTCATTAAAAGAAAAAAGAAAGAAAATAAAATCTCCAATGTCCTCCAAAAAAATAAAAATAAAAAAATATATTTGATAAATTAAAGAAAAAATTAATAAATTTAGATGTTATGTTATTTCACTATTCTGATAATAATTGTATCATATTTATTTAGTTTTTCCTCAAAAAATAATAAATAAAAACAATCAAAAATTAGAAAAAAAAATATATATAAATTTTAATAGAGGAGTGATTCCTTTTATTGAGGAAATATCAAATTAATTTAAAAGGAATTATTTTATTGTATTAATGGAGAATAAATATTAAGTTCAATAGATTTACAGAATATAATTTATTTCAAATTATTATTAGATAATAATAACTTAATTTATTTTTTTTAAGTATTAAATCTTAGATAAAAAAATAATAATAATAAAAACAATTTTATATTTATTATTACATTTAATATATTAAATATTTAATTTTTTTAAAGTTTGAATTAGAATTAATATATATTTTTATTTTTAAAAATATAAAAAAGAAATTATTTCTTTTTCTTTTTCTCAATTTTTTTCTTCTTAACATAATCATCAATTTTCTTTTTTAAATCTTTACAAGGAACAAGCATTTCTTTAGTTAACTTAGTCCTATTAAAAGGATCATTTTGATCAGAAAGTAAATGTTGTTCAATAGTTTTTCTATCAACAATAACTTTACTAACAGGTAATAAAACAGGATCAGACATAATTAAAGTAGTAATTGGATCAAAAAATTCAGAAGGTGCATCATCAAAATTTAATTCTTCACTTTTAATTTCTTCTTCAATAGATTTTAATTTATTTATTAATTTATTATATTTTTCTAAAGTTAATACTTCAATTGGAATTTTACCTGTTTCTTCGACAATTTTTTTTGCCTTAAAAAAATTTTCATATTGATAGGATCTTTAATCTTTTACTATACATTCAATAAATTCTTTTTTATTTTCAAAAGATGAATAAATTGTCATAATTGAAGCTAAAATAAGTTTTGGATTAAATTCATATTCACTTAAATTTTTTACTTTTAAATCATTTCCTCTTGATGTAACAAATATATTTAAAGAATAATTAAGTAAATTTGCTAATCTTTCTATTAAACCACTTTTAACAAAATTATCTTGTAAAACATTAGTTACACTAACTAAAAATTTAAGTGAAGCATTAAATAATTTAATTATTTATCTTCTTCAAATTTTTTATTTTCT
>JAEEGK010015612.1_pt1 | contig 16798 bp, 14 predicted proteins | sample 8958771 | NCBI WGS metagenome assembly JAEEGK01 (sample SAMN16246547, study PRJNA631951) | gut metagenome | biome: gut microbiome; feature: rumen; material: SC-attached | host: Bos | place: Iran: Karaj | collected 2018-10 | reverse complement strand
CACGATTTGCGACTTGTCCAATGTTTTTGGCGCCAAGAGGCCATGCGACACCAGCCACTTTTCCATTTTTTCGTAGGCGCTCGCATGCGGTTTGCCTTCCCAATCCATCATCCTGAGGTCAAAAACGCCCTCGATGGCGGAATCGATCTGCATGTGCGCCATGCCAGCACGGCTCCAGTCCCCTCGCCCGTTCGTAAACACATAGCGGCGGCCTTTGAGACTTTGCAGGAGCGACAACTTTTCAGGAGCAACCTTCGGATAAATCAAGTATTCCGGTTCATGGATAAAGTCGAAAAAATCATCGGGCAAAGTGCCGTTCATCGCCATGAGCCCCGCAAGCGTCGTACCGAAACGGACCAGATAATCCTTGCGTATTTCCGTTGCGCGATCAAATGTCCCGCCGACTGTTTTCTGAACAAATTCAGCAATGCGGTGATCGAGTGAATTGAGAACAAAACGTTCCTCTTCGCCGTAAAGCGTCAAGTCGTAATCGAACAACCAAATTTTCGAAGAGTCGTTTCTAATGCCGATATCCAGCGCGCTCACGAAACAAACCTCTTAATATCCCATCGCGAGCCCGCCAATTTGACGAGCGAGATATGTGGCGTAATTGTCCGTCATGCCGCTTACGAAATCGAGCACCTGGTGGTAAGCCTCCGCGGTCGTTACACTCTGGCCTATTTTAGCTTGACCGATAAGGCGCACGATGCGGCTAGCGCGATATGAATTGCGACCGTTCTGACGGTAGTCATAGACGCCGTTGATAAACGCATCGAGCACGGTGCTGAGCGTCGTGTAGCTACCGACTTCAAGTTCCGTCTTGCGGCGGTCCGGATAAATGCGTTCAACGCCAAGGCGCTTTGCAATGCGGATACCTTCCATCGTATCGGAACGAGAAAGGTCTATCAAGTGCTTGTCAAGCGAGCCTTCCATGATGCGGTCGTAATTTTTCACAAAAAGCACCGCCACGTCATCAATCAAATTCTGGATGGCGCGTCCACGGATACTGCTGAGGAAATCCCTGAAATTCTGTCCGTTTTCTTCGAACTCGCGATCGATATCGACCTCCGGGCCGCACAAGAAACTGAACATGTTGCGCACGTCGCCAAACGTGAGAATACCAAGCTCAATAGCGTCTTCGACATCGAGAATGGAATAACAAATGTCATCCGCCGCTTCCATGAGATAAACTAACGGATGACGCACCCACACGCCATTTTTCACTTCGGGAATCCCGAGAATTTCCGCAGTTTCACGATAAAGTTCGGCCTCCGTCTGGAATAAACTAGTCGGACTGCCATAATAAGCTAGACGAGGATACTTTATCATGGAACCTATTGTCGCATAAGTAAGGCGCATACCACCATCGAGAAAGTGGTATTCCAGTTTACTCAAAATGCGGTGGCCTTGAGCGTTGCCGTCAAAATTTTCAAAATCCGCAATTTCTTTTTCGCGAAGTTCAGCCATCGGCGCCGAATGGCGATTCTTGCGGAACCATTCGCGGATGGCGGCTTCACCAGCGTGACCGAACGGAGGATTGCCAATGTCATGAGCGAGGCATGCCGATTGCACAATCGTCCCGAACTGGTATTCGTTCACGTACTTCGGCAAATACTTTTTAATCAGGTGATACACCGTAATCGCAAGGCTACGGCCCACGCTTGAAACTTCCAAACTGTGCGTGAGGCGGCTATGCACATGGTCGTTCACCGAGAACGGGTGAACTTGCGTCTTGCGCCCAAGGCGACGGAAAGCGGTCGAAAAAACTATGCGGTCATAATCGCGATGAAAATCAGAACGGTTCGGATCCGGGTCAGCCGGGTGACCGTAACGAGTCGCAGAAAGAAGCGTATCCCATTGTAGCATGGGCTAAAATTTAGCATAAGGCGAGAGTCGCGACAACTGTGCGAAGCACAATTGGCATGACTACAGCTCTCAGCCATTAATGATTTGACAGAAACCTAATCTTTATCAGTTTCCTTTGAGCTTAAGTTTCGGTTGTTTTTTATTCCGGATGACAATATTCGAAGAGTTTTTGGACGCTGGAGTGCCGTTGACTTTGTATGGAGAAGATTTATCCTTACGAAGAGGCCGATAAATTAAACTATTCCTTTTTATTCCTAAATGGCAATAATAGGGATGATTACGTTCGTCATAACAAACATCAACGTAATCATCATCACAATAGAGTCCTTCGTCATTCCATAAAGCCCACTCAAAATGAACCCCACCCTCAAAATTCCAACTATCATCATCCTGATAACGACAATAAAAAGCGGAACCTTCGCTAGACAGCCTGAAAAAACGATAACATAAGCCCCTATAACCATTATATTTTTGATAAACAAATAAATTAACCCAAAAATGATTTAATGAAGAGTCAAACGCATCTAAAAAACGATTATAGCTGGCACTTGTAACAATTTTTAAAAGGGTATCTTTAGAAATATCATAATACTCAAAATCATCTTTAGAAAAATCGCCATTTAAAAACTTCGCCGTATCCGAGGCTCTCTCGCCAAAGTCTTTTCTAGGTAACCAAATAGAATCCTTTGTAATGTAATCAAAGGGAGTCCTTTTAAAAGCAAGCACACGATCTATAAGATGCATACCATAATCCAAATCATGCTTTAACCCCCCATAACAATAACGGTACGAATAGATATAGACCCCGTTTAGATTATCGTTTGTCTCCAGATGAACCAAGGAATCAGGTCCAAAAACATAATAGTCATTATTGCCCATCATGGTAAAACTATCCCATGTTCTACCCCAAACGATTGCAGAAAGGCATAAAAGTAATAAGGCTATTTTATTCATTTTCACTCTCCTTTCTTCTTCGTCATCACTATCCAATATAATCTTTAAATACCTCGTGCTGACGGGAACCTGCTAATTTGCTAGTAAATTTCGTTTAAAAATTTCGCTTAAGTCACTGGATCCTTCCTCCTTACAGTCGTCAGGATGACGCCCCTAAGCTCTAAGTTCTAAGCACTACCAACTAAACCTCATACCCCATACCTTCACTGGATCCTATCGGTCGCGACATTGACGCTTTGCGTCATGCAAAACGGCTCACTTATAGGTCCGCAAGCGGCCCTGCAACATTCGCCTTGGGGCATACTCGCCTTTTGAGGTTGTCTATCGAGGCTTCGCCTCTCCAGGATGACAGCGCACAGAGCATTACTGGATTCCCCAAAGCGTAGCGATCCCAGAGGGCGAAGCCCGAGTCCATAGCCCATACCTTCACTGGATCCTTCCTCCTTACAGTCGTCAGGACGAAAAAAAGACGTCATTCGGCCCCAACGCTCAGGACGAAAACGAAAAGGATACATGAATCCATTACTGGATTCTTTGAATGTTCTGCAAACGTACGCTGCTTGCGTTCGGATTGGTATCGCCATCTTTTTGATAATAAGTTATCAAGACTTTGAACTTTTCATTGGCGGCGTTTATAATGAAGGCCGTATTCATCGCAACAGCCAGCGCATCGACACTTTTATGCGGATCCGGGTCATAATTTTTAATCAAATACGGCATCAATATGGAAATGGCCTTCGATTCATCCATATCTAGCTCATTTTCACTTTTTAAAGGATATACCTTAAACTTTGTTGTTTCAAAGTCCGAACAAGCCGCATCTTTCCCAAGAGTAAACTGAACATCCCCTATGGAACCGGTCGTTACCAGGCAGACATAGCCCGTATTAATGCAGGAATTGAGCGGAGCTTGGATTTGATATGAGCCAGTATTGCACTCTTCCGCCGCAAAGGAAAGTGCGACAGAGGCAAAAATTGCGAAAAACATTTTTTTCATTTTAACGGTTTCCTTTGAGCTTGAGTTTCGGTTGTTTTTTATTCTGGATGACAATATTCGAAGAATTTTTGGTTGCAGGGATGCCGTTGACCTTGTACAACGGAAAATCAAAGTTGTTTCGTTTATCGATAGTATAATTTGTATATAACGAAGAAGGACATGTTATCACAGGACATTCTTGATAACCACCAGCCCGTTGATCCGGATTGGGAAGAGAATCAAAGACAAGGGAGTTATCATCTCTATAAAAGCATTCTATTTTATAAGAGCATCTCTGATAACCAATATACCCACAAAGAGCGGTCTTCGAATCATCTTTTTGATACAGAATATAAACAAGAACAGTAAAATAATTTTCTGGAGTCAGTTCTGTAATAACGCTATCTTCCGGTATTTCATCCCACTTAAATTCTATATCCCCACGACGATCAGTTGCAGCCAACAAATACCGATCGTGTGACTCATCGAATTCCAGTTTCGTAAATTTGTCCAAAGTGAGACTGTTCCCCTTTTTAAGTTCTGAATTCAATGGTTCCACATTAGCTTTGGTTTGATCCGTAAGAATCCATATATTTTCATTTTGTTCACCATCCAAATTATTCCCAATGTACAACCTTAAATGACGCGGGGATTCCAAACAAGGTTCGTCCCAACCATTATCTACATACAAATATATTCCTTCAGGCGAATTGACAGTTTCCATATTCGCCAAGCCATAATATCCATCTTCCAGGAATTTTCCAACAGCCTTACTGCCACCAGCCGCAAATGTCAGACCTGCAACAGATAAAATTGTCAAGAGAACGCAATGGGTTTGATTCATTTTCACTCTCCTTTCTTGTATGGTGGGAATAGCACCTGCAGCACCCCATATGGGACATGCTCCACGTTGGTGATGGAATAACCCCATCCCTGACTGTCATCGTCATCACTATCCAATATAATCTTTAAATACCTCGTGCTGACGGAAACCTGCTGGTTCGCCAGGGAATTTCCCGTAAAATCGCCTATAAGCCGGTTCCATCCGTCATAGAGATAGATGTGGTCGCCCGCCCCGAGGGATGTTTCCGGCCCGAAAGTCACGAGATGCTCCAAGTAGCCATCGCCGAGGTCCATGAGTTCCCCCATTTTAGCATTCGGCTCATAGGGGTGTTTTGTATCGTCGTACAGCATATCAACCAGTTCCAAGTCACTCACGATAGACGCCAACTGCGCCTTGCCATCGGAGCTGTTACCTACTTTCACATCACGCCCCTTTGCAACAACATACCATACACCCAATTCGGGATTATCCACATCCACGACTTCCACATTGTTCACCTCATCAAAACAATCGTCATCCACTACATTAGTCGATTGATTCCCTTTACAATCGCGATATGCAGGTTTACTCGCTTCATCAAAGGTAATCTTCTCCCGGCCTCTACCCGCCAGTTCATTGTTGTACCAAACAAAGCCATTTGCATCAACCTTCTGAGTCGATAGGGAATCCAATCTCCAAGGGTAATAAGTCCTCCCCGTGGGTGACACCAGGTACAGATCCAAATCGTTCACAAGTTTACGGGTCATGTAACTTTCCATATCAAAATCCTTTCCGGGCGCATCGTCCCATACAAGGGTAGCCCTTATCCTTTTTTGCGGGCTCGTGACAAATACAGCCCAGCGCCTTTCACCAGCATATTCCGGACTTTCTTCATTACTCCCCCGTTCCGACAAATAGAATTCACGGAATTTCTTGAACTTTTTCGATTGAACATTATAGCCGTCCATCAAGTCCATTGCACCCTTGGCATCTATGCGCCCCCAGCCTGTAGCAAAATCGGGACCTGCAGTATATGGGGTACATGTTCTCGGTTGATTTTTTTGAAACTTGATGTCCACATTTACATTGTCACACCCAACCATGTCAATAGCGGAATGGATAAGCAACGCCTTTACAGTAGAATTGCGCATCGAATACACATCCAGAGACACCCCTGTCTGCTTCTGGAACTTTTGGTACATCAGGGCCGCGACACCAGAAACAAAAGGCGCCGACATCGAAGTGCCTTTATTAGGTTTATAATATGCACCCATCAATCCATATGGAACGCAAGAAACAACACCTCTACCTGGAGCCATGATGTCGGGTTTAATGCGGCCATCCCAAGTGGGGCCCAGGCTAGAAAAATTAGACAAAACATTAAATTCAGGGTCAAAGCTGCCAACAACTATGGCGTTTTTCGAATCATTAAGTATGGAATGATAGCCTAGCAAATCCGAAAAATCCTGATCTTTTCCATTATTACCCACCGCCAAAACGACCGCCTTTGAACGGTTGTCACCGAAGTCAGAAACATCGTTCCAATCCCTAAAAATGTTCCAGTCCAAATTTCTGTATTCTACTCCATAATAAGCGTAATATATCTCATCAATCACACCGTCTTTATCACGTTCAATACGCTTCTCATGCTCTGCATAATGAGAATGGTTTACGACATCGCCTCTTTGATTGTAAAAATCCTCCGGTCCTGAATAGAATTTTACCTTGGGGGCAACGCCCCTGTACTGATAGGAAGCTGCATTATCATATGTTTCTGACTTCCGGCCATTGCCGCCAACAATCCCCGCCACATGGGTTCCATGGTCTTTCGTTATTCTTTTTTCCTCATCTTCATTACCGACAGACATTTCAACCTTAAAACCGTCCGCCACCCTGGGAGATTCTTCACCCGACGCGTCAACTTCATTGAACGCGGGGTGTGAAAAATCTATCCCTGTATCATAAACGCCAACAGTTATGCCCTCACCCGTGTAATCGACGCCCTCCAGCCAGTCCGACGTCACCTGCGTTGTCTGCAACGCCGCACGCCATCTGGAATCATCCTGCAGTTCCGTCAAATTTATGGACTTCCGACCATTGTCGTTAAGCGGCAATCCTTTCCGTCGCACATATACAAGTCTCACGTCCTTGTGTTTTTCCAGGCACTGTATGGAATCCCGGCGCACTTTCGCCAAGATGACCCTGCGGTCGATGTAGGCGCTGTCGCCGCCGCAGTTCAAAACGACGTCCTTGCACGATTGCATCTGCAAATCAGGCCAACATTCGATGACCATGTTTATCGCCAAAAGCGACGTCACGACAGTCGTGCAGGAATCATTTTCGTCGCAGGTCCGGGTTTCTTCGTTGAAGTCGTCCGGAACAACGTTCGTGACAAAGCGCGTCGTGTCGTCCACGGCAAAACCGTTATAGAAGCCATACACCGTGGAATCCAGCTGTTTTTTCTGGACGGGCGTAGCGGCCTTGAACAGGTACAGCCCCTTGTTCTGGAAACGCGTCGCCTCCAGACGGACCACGCCCAGGCTGTCCAGTTTCCGTTCTTCGGAGGACGTCAACGCCTTGTCCTTAAGCAGCCAAAAACGCCCGCTCAACGTCTTTGACGAATCCTTCGCCTCATACGGAGAGATTACGGAAATCGACGAGCGGTCGTGCCAGTAGACATGCGCAGTGTCATGTTTCAGCAACACGGGGTCGTTACCCCACAAGATGTTACCGTCCGCATCATAAACGGCCATCTTGTAGTTTTCTTCTTGGACAACAGCGTTCTTCTGGAAGGAGTAATCGCGGGAGCAGTCCCAGGCAGGGTAATTCTTTTTCATGATCCGCAGATGAACCTTAGAAGACGCTCCCGCGGGAATCGAGCCCTGGAACTTAAACGTAATGACGGTATGTTTCGAATCGTAGTAGTACTTCGGCTTCACGGAGTTGACGACGGAGAAATAATCGACTACCGCCCTGAGCGTGGAATCGACGTCATAGGCTCCATACTCCATCCCAGCGCAGCCGGTGTCGTTCGGGTGGGCCTCGCAGTACTGGATTCTCGGATTTTCGGCAAAATAGCGGACGACGGGATTCTTGAGGGGCTTGTTGGAAAGATTTTTCAGCTTCAAGCGATACTCCACCCAGTTCCATTCGGTGCGGTGCCGTTCGGTTGTAAGACGGACGGAGAGGGTCGAGGCCCAAAGGGCGTTCACCAGGACAAACAGCAATACAAGGGAGAATCGAAAGAAATTCATTCCGGCAACCTTTATTTGTAATTAAACTATATAAAAAATTTATTTTGTCAACACAAAATTTAGTTTGAAATGTTTTTTTTACAAAAAAAACATGTATAAGGTCTTGGGAGTCATTTTTTGGGGGCAAGGATGCGGTGTTATTCCGGATTCCCCAAAGCATAGCGACCCCAGATGGCGAAGCCCGAGCCCATAGCCCATTCCTTCACTGGATTCTTCCTCCTTACTGTCGTCAGAATGACGGTCACGGCCTACTAATACTATATTTCCTTTGAATTGAAAAAATTTATGGAGCTTTTATGCGTTGCTTAGTTACCGGTGGTGCGGGATTCCTAGGAAGTCACCTTTGCGAAAGACTTTTGAATGACGGACACGAAGTCATCTGCCTGGACAATTATTTTACAGGTAGAATGGCGAATGTAGCCCATCTGCGAGACAACCGCAACTTCGAACTCATTCGTCACGACGTGACCGAACCGATTCTTTTGGAAGTGGACCGCATTTTCAACCTCGCCTGCCCCGCAAGCCCGATTCACTACCAGTTCAACCCGGTAAAGACCATCAAGACTAGCGTCATGGGCGCCATCAATATGCTTGGCCTTGCCAAACGCGTCTATGCGCGCATCTTGCAGGCGAGCACGAGCGAAGTCTATGGCGACCCGGCCGTGCATCCACAGACGGAAGACTATTGGGGAAACGTGAACCCCATCGGCATCCGCAGCTGCTATGACGAAGGCAAGCGCGTCGCCGAGACGCTCTTCATGGATTACCACCGCCAGAACAAGGTTGATATCCGCATTGTCCGCATTTTCAATACGTACGGTCCACGTATGCTCCCGAACGACGGCCGCGTCGTAAGCAACTTTATTGTCCAGGCGCTGAACGGCGAAGATCTCACCATCTACGGTGACGGTAGCCAGACACGCAGCTTCTGCTATGTCGATGACCTCATCGAAGGCTTTATCCGCATGATGAACCAGGACAAGATTATCGGCCCGGTGAACATCGGCAATCCCGGCGAATTCACAATGCTTGAACTCGCCAGAGAAGTTCTTGACCTCACGGGTTCCAAGAGCAAGATTGTCTATAAGCCGCTCCCCGGTGACGATCCCAAGATGCGTCGCCCGGACATTTCTCTTGCCAAGGAAGCCCTCGGCTGGGAACCGACCATTCCGCTCCGCAAGGGACTCGAAAAGACAATCGTCTATTTTGACAACTTGCTCAAGGCAAAATAAGCTTGCGACATTTTCATTAAAAACAAAGTCTCTCGGAAGCGCTAATGGTTTTCGAGGTGTTTAACGTCGGTATTGAACATTTTCCAAAGCCTTGACGCAAACGGTGTCGCCCATTCCTTTTCAGGTGCGACGCGGCTTGTCGTCGATGCCGTGAACTTGGAATAAGTCAGCAGAACGAGTTCTCCGTAGCGGGCGTCCCACATGCTCCAAATAATTTGCCAGGTGAAACCGCCCTTTTTGCCCAAGTCCGGATCCATGGACACGTTCAACACAAGCGGAATCGTCAGATAGCGGATGCCATAGCGGCTTGCAATACCGTTCAGCAAGTTCGAAAGTTCAAAAGGCAACTGGCGCGCAAGCGTTTGTTCGACCCCATCGCGTTCTTCCCATGGGGCCACATCATCAAGACGTTTCCCTTCGACAAACTTTTCAGAAAGGATTACGGACGAGAGTTTATCGATATACGAAGAATCCGCATCGGGAACGCGCATTCCCACAATCATCAGGTCCCGCTGCATTTTAGGGAACGCCTTTGCGAACAAAGAATCTTCCACCCGTGCAAGGTCAAAATCGAGAGCGTCCGCGCTAAAGCTGTGGCACATTTTGCAATCCTCGGGACGTGAGGCGGTCACCTTGAGCGACGGAAAAACACCAACAACGGCGCTAGAATCTATACGGTCAAACGCCACCGGATTCCATTCGCGGTAGAACTTTTCGTCTGTAATTTTCAGTTCAATTTCGCCCTGCGTCCCGCATTCCGTGCAGGGAGCGTCGGTCATATCGTTTTCGGGAGCGGAATCACGCGAACCCGCACAAGCGACAAACAACGTTGAAGCAAACAACAAAGCCGTGAACGACGAACGATTTTTTTTCATAACCAACTCCGTGCTACTCTAGCATTATAGTAAATGGACCGTCGTTGACGAGGCTCACTTGCATATCGGCACCAAATTTTCCAGTTTCAACGACGGCAACTTCTTTTTTGCACTGTTCGATGATATATTCGTACAGTTCGTTCGCCAGCGTAGGATTACCGGCTCCGTTGAACGTAGGGCGATTGCCCTTGTTGCAATTGGCATACAACGTAAATTGAGACACGAGCAAGAGAGAGCCGCCGACATCCTTGATGGAAAGATTCGTTTTTCCGTTTTCATCGGCGAAAATACGGAGCGCAAGCATTTTCTTGATGAACCGGTCGGCAATTTCACGAGTATCGCCCTCGCCTACGCCAATCAAAACAAGGAAACCTTTGCCGTCTATCTTTCCGACGGTTTTGCCTTCGATATCGACTTGAGCCTTCAAGACTCGCTGGATTAAGAATTTCATTTTTTCACTCGTTAAAAAATAATGGACCCTATCGAGCTTCGCTCTTCAGGGTGACGGGTTTCGAGGATGACAAGGTGTACGAAGCCTCAAAAAAATTCTGAATTTTCGCGGGGTCATTCGTGACGGTCAACGCCAAGCGCAACAGCACGGCCGCCTTCGCCGGAGGCAAATCGTAAGCAGCAATCGTTCCCGGCACAAGCAGCTGTTCCGGCACAATGGAGCCACGATTGATACGGCTCGAAACGACAACAGGGACACTCACTTTCGCAAGCGCATCGGCCCAAGCCGAAGAAAACTCTCCCGCACCGGCACCGGCAATGACGAGCCCAGCCGAATGCTCCGCCGCAAAACTCACTTGTTCAACATCCGCATCGGCGTTGAAGTAAAGGACCGTAACGCGCGGCAATTCGCGCAAAGACGAAATGTCGAAAAGCCCATTACATACGTGAGATGAAGCTTGATGAATTCCCTCCCTATCGGTCGAGAATGACGAAAAAGCATCCAAATTATTCGCATGGACTTTTTGCACAAATCGTGCGTCCATTAATTTGCCTGCAAATGCGACATAAACTGCACTGGATCCTATCGTATTTCTATCGGGGTGGCACTCGCCTTTGCGGGCAAGACAAGTTGCAGGAGAAGATGACAAACTAACAGCGCTTTTTACGGCAAAGAGCAAATTTGCAGGGCCATCCGGTTCCGCAGCCGTCGCAGGCCGCATCGATCCCGTCAAAACGACCGGTTTTGCGACGTTCTCACCGGCGGCGTTTGCCCCCAGCGTCAAACTCAGGAAAAAAGCGGTTTCTTCCATCGTGTCTGTTCCGTGCATCAGCACAAAGCCGTCAACGTCCTCCAACAGCGAAAGCGTCTTTATCCGCTTCGCAAGCGTTATCCAGATTTCAGAGGTGATATCATCCGAATTGATGTTGCAAACCTGTTCCACGCGAATATTCGCCACGTTCTTCAATTCCGAGATGGCGTCAATCAGCGTTTGCGCTTCAATGGAACCCGACTTGTAACCGATATCTTTACCCCGTTCGCCAGCGCCGGCAATAGTCCCACCCGTCGCTAGAATCACAATATTTTTCATCGCACGGACTCCAACAATTTTTCAGACGTGACGGCAAAATGTTTCCGTAAGGCCACATCAAATCCGAGTTGGTGGACATCCTGCATGCACTGGGCAAATTTACGGAACACCTCCTTGCCGCCACCACCAAATATCAGAAGTTCTTCGACCATTTTCTGGGAGTACCAATAAAGTTTCGTCGCCATTTCAGAACTATTGTGCTTTACGAACTGTTCTGTCAACGTTTTGAGGTTCGGAGCAGCCCCTTTCGGGCGTTCGTCGTTGTTGTGCGACGCATCGATTACCTGCGCAATCCCCTCGTTCAGCCAAAAAGGCAATTCGGCACGGGTCATCGAACGTACAAATGCATGCGTCAGTTCATGGAATATCACCGGACGATAAACTTCGCGATACGCCATCATGTTCACGGGGATTCGCAGTTTTCCATCGAATATAGCTCCGACCCATTCCGGCCGCGGGCCGACTCCTTGATGTTCCTTTTCCTGATAAAGTACAACGCACATCTTGTTTTCTGGGACAAAGCCGAACAAATCGCTAAGGGAATCAAAAGCCACTTCCAAAACAGCAAGAGCCTCCATCACGTCTTTCTTTGCCGGGGATCCATCGAATTCCAATCGAAAGTGCATCGACTTTTCGACACCGAGTTTTTCCATTTCTTGCTCCAGAAGGCTCGACTTTTCGACAAGATAATCCAGGTCCTTGTTCTTAAAATTCAACGATTGAATGTAATAGACACATTCCTTGTAACGTCCCTGCTCAAAGAGGATTCCCGCCAGGTGCAGCTGCAAATTCGTATCGTTCGGGGTCGCATTCAAAAGGGTTCGCACATTCTTTTCGGCACAATTCCAGTCCCCTGCCGCAAGACAATCGTTCGTTTCCAAAATCAGCGTTTCACGGTTTTCAAAATCAGAAGACTTTTTCAAATACGTAATGAAAAAAAACGCTGCAAAAATAAAGCAGGTCAAAACAACGACAATCCGAGTCCCCATATAGGCTTGTTTTCCATTTTTTCGCATGATAAGATTAATCTAATAAAATTCCGTAAAAAATTTAAAGTATATTTTACGATGGTAGGTTTGGTTATGGCCGAAATCTTTGATTACGATGATTACCGGGATATGATCAAGGATTATTACTTGGAGCACAAAAAACACAACTCCTTGTATTCCTTTAGCACGCTCGGAAAAACACTTGGCTTGGACTCAAGCCATGCGTACTATATTGTCCAGAAAAAACGCAATCTACCCGTCCATGCGGTTCCGGCAGCCAAAAAGATGCTCGGGCTCGATGGCCGCGGGGCAGCATATTTCGATTTGTTGATTGTCGCGTCACGCACCAAATCCGAAAAGACAAAGAACGAAATATTGCAAAAGGCGTTCCAGTTGCGCGATGTCAAGCGGCACCTGCTCAAGGACAACGAACTCAAGTACCTGAGCGCCTGGTGGACGATTGTCGTGAGAGCGCTCATCGAAGTGAAGCACGGCAATGTCGATATTCCGGAAATCGCAAATAGCGTGATTCCACCCATCACCGAAGACCAGGCCCAAGAAAGTATCGAAATTTTGAAATCGCTCGGATTTATCCAGCCCATAAACAACAACAGCAAAGTCCGCCTCTCCGACCCGCACATCACAGTCCAAGGCGCCGAAAAGGCCGAGGCAATCCGCAGTTTCCACTCAAAGGTCATGCAGTTCGGCATCCGTTCATTGAGTGAAATTCCTCCCGAAAACCGTGACATTTCTACCATCACGATGGCAGTCGATTCCAAGGGCTTCGACGACATCAAGAAAATGCTCAAGGAATTCCGCAAAGAAATCCAGATCCGGGTCGATAAATGCATCGTTCCCGACAGGGTCATGCAGCTCAACCTCGCCCTATTCCCCGTCGCACTCAATAAGAAGAAGGATAAATAAATGAACAACTATCGCAAACTTCTTTATTTGACCACTCTTGGACTAATCGTCGCCTGCGGCACAGGCAACGACACGGCAGGGAATACGACAGAAATCGAAAACGCCATCGCCATCCGAGTCTTTGACAACGGAAAGCCGGCCAACAACGTGCGCTACGAGGTACTCCCGTCATGGTACGTGGCGGACACGTCAAAGACAAGTTCTGTAAACTACACTTACGAAGGCGAAACAGATGCGGACGGCTGGGTCCACATCGACGGTCACCAGAACGGCTCCTACACCATCAACTTTACCAAGGGCAAATCGTCCATCGTCCTGCAATACACGCTCAACAACCTCAATCACGAATACACGCTCGACAGTGCCGCGCTCGAAACCGCCGGTACAGTCAAGGGGCTCATCGATTTGCCGGACAGCGCCGATTACGCATGGGTCGCCATCCAGGGTATGGGGACAATCGTCAAGACCGATTCCCTCGGGCAGTTCGTCATCAGGAGGGCCCCGTGCGGAAACCTCACCGTAACCGCCTGGGATGTTGCCGAGCAAAATTCCATCGGACAAGTGTCCTTCAACGTTTCCGCAAACGACACCATTGACCTGGGACTTATCGAGAACCCAAGCAAGGTCCTGCCCGAAAAGGCCATCCGTTTCATGCCCTCCACGCTGATTTCGGACTGGATGCGTCCGCTCAGCTTCCCGACCGTTCTCATCATGCGACTGAATGCAGACAACTTCGACTTCAAGAAAGCCGCAAAAGACGGAAGCGACATCCGCCTCTATGACGGTAGCGGCAATTTAATCCCGTTTGAAATTGACGGCTGGGACACGGCGCTCAACAGCGCAACACTCAACATCCGCGTCGAAAGTGCCGCCGATACCGTAAGACCCTGGATACTCGCCTGGGGCGACAAGAAGGCAGCAAAGCTCGGCAGCGTCGACGTTTGGAAAGACTTGAGCGATTCGCTCGTAAACGCCATCAACAGCATCGACATTTTGAACTTCGAAAACGGTTCAATGTACAACGACCTCCCGGAACCTTTGAACAAGTACGACTGGTACATCCAGCCGCACGACAGCGCGACCGTCCAAAACAACCTTGAAAAAAAGCCAACGAACGGCATCGAAAAAGCGGACAGTTCTATGGACAGTTCCATTTTCGGAAAGAACGTTCTCCACGTGGAATATTCTGCCAATAATGCCAAGGGCCAGTACGTTGTCATCGGGACTCGCATTGTCGAGCGTCCGCACGACTGGAGCAGGCTCGATTCTGTGGAAGTCTGGCTCAAGGGCAACGGCGACTACGAAATCATTCTCGAAACGATTGTCGAAACTGACACGAACTACAAGGTTACGTACAAAGGTTCTGCCAACAAGAAATGGACCCGCGTGGCAGTCCGTCCAGAAGACTTTACGAAACCCGAAGACAAGAGCTACCATGGCTGGGACGTCACACGGAACAAGATTACGCGTTTTACGATTTTTGCATATAACGGAACAGAACTTTGGATTGACAACGTAAGAATGTACGGAATCAACCAGGACGATTTTCAGTAATCCGTTGAATCGGTCAAACAAATACAAAGTAATGTTTGGTAAGCCATAAAAAAAGCCGTTTGGGATTAGAAATCTGTTCGGCCAAGGCTTCTATCGTTCAACACTCTAAGACGAACAGCAAGCCAAGTCTCCATCCGATACAGAAGCAGTCAATTCTCCAACACTAATTGACACCTGTATATCTAATCCCAAATCGGCAGTATGACCGTATTTGGTCACTTGAAAATTACCTTAATTTGCCGCTTTTTAACAAAAAACGCCAAATCCGTTCATTGACAAAATGTCAAGTATTTGACAATACCGCATAAACGGGCAAAAACGAAAACAAATATTTACAATCTTAAAATTTGGGATTTTTCACCCGATAGAAGTAAATTCCCGCTATAACGGATATAGTCACCACCCAGCTTATCGGATAGACGACCATCAGCGAAGCAAAGGAACGGTACATGGGGAACACAAAAATCACCCAGAGGATACGGATTCCGCACACCCCGGCCACACAGGTAAGGGCCGGAGCAAGGGAATGCCCCATTCCAGAAAGCGCCCCGGAAAACACATCCAAAAAGACATTGATACAAAGGAGCCCCACCACGACATTCATGCGGATAGAACCGATTCCAATAATTTCGGGATTGGACGTAAAGACAGAAAGCAAGGGGTCAGCAAAAATACAGCAAAGAGCACTCAACACGATTGTCGTAGAACAGCCAAGCAAAAGTGTCCAGCGGACGGAACTGCGGCAACGCGCAATGTTTTTCGCTCCGTAATTCTGCCCTACAAAAGTCACGCAGGCTTGAGAAAACGCACTAAGCCAATAATAAACGATAAATTCGTAATTGAGTGCCGCCGCCGATGCCGCCACCGTCGAAGAACCCAAGCTATTGATCGCGGACTGGAGGCATACATTGCTAAACGAAAATACAACGCCACGAAGTCCAGCCGGAAGCCCCACACGCATAATACGGCTTAAAAAAAGCGGCGTCACACGCAATTTCCAGAATTCAAGCTTGAACGGCCCCACTTCATGGAGCAAGAAATAGAATAAAGTAAATCCGCTAATCACATTCGCCAAGACCGTAGCAATTGCGACTCCCGACACGCCCAAACCAAAACCCGCCACAAGTATCAAATTCAAAACGACATTGGCTGCGCCGGCCACCATAAGCACATACAGCGGACGCTTGGTATCGCCCTTGCCGCGCAGTATTGCGGCGATAAAGTTAAACAGCATCACAAACGGCATTCCGGCAAAATAAATTTGCAGATAGCGCACCGCCATGTCCAGGACATCCAAGGGCGTTGAAATCGCTGAAAGAATCGGCCTTGCAAAAAAGACACCGACAAAAGAAAGTAAGATTCCGCTAAAGAACGAAACCATCACCGACGTGTGAACGCTCCGAGTTACGGAACGGTAGCTATGAGCACCGATGGAATTGGCAACGACAACGTTCACGCCAACGGAAATGCCCACGAACAAGTTTATCAGCAAATTGATGACGAACGTATTCGCCCCGACGGCCGCCAAGGCCTTGTCGCCTGCGAATTGCCCTACCACGGCGATGTCGGCGGCGTTGAACAGTTGCTGCAAAATACTCGTCGCCGCGAGCGGAATAGCGAACCTCAGAATTTTTCTTCCGAGAGGGCCGTTCAACATATCCATATTTGTTTTTATCGCATCCGTCGCCATACAACACCTTAAAACGGGCGTAAATTTAGATTTTCATAGGCCCCACTCCAAGGGTATTTTTCTACCTTTACGTCGAAAAAACGGGTGACAAAAGTCGCTATAGAATGGAGCGATTACAAGC
>JAEEGK010015611.1_pt1 | contig 16799 bp, 15 predicted proteins | sample 8958771 | NCBI WGS metagenome assembly JAEEGK01 (sample SAMN16246547, study PRJNA631951) | gut metagenome | biome: gut microbiome; feature: rumen; material: SC-attached | host: Bos | place: Iran: Karaj | collected 2018-10 | reverse complement strand
CGCCGAAGCGGCAGCGGAAGTTCGAAGGCTTCTTGACGGACTTGCCGGTGACGGTGAGGATGCGCTCGATCAAAGGCTTGTTTTTCTGGACCGCTTCGTAGATGGCGAAGGTAGAAGCCACGTTGGTCACCACGCAACCGGTATCGATAGGCAGTTTCCCCGAGGGGACCTCACGTCCGGTGATGGCTTTGATGATCTGTTTCTCGCCGCCTTGTGGGTATTTGGTCTTGAGGGGTTGCACCTCGATGCCTTTGTAGAGGTCGGGATTTTCATTGATGGTCTTGTCGAGCAACTCGATGGCTTTCATTTTGTTGGTCTCGATGCCGATGATGCCTTTTTCGGTGCCGACGCCTTTCATCGCGATTTTCACGCCCATGAGGAACTCTTTGGTCTTTTCAAGGAGCAGACGGTAGTCGCAGGTGAGGTAAGGCTCGCATTCGGCGGCGTTGACGATGAGGTATTCGGCTTTTTTGCCTTCGGGCACCATCATTTTGATGTGGGTGGGGAAGGTGGCGCCGCCCATGCCGACGATGCCGCATTCTTTCACTTTGTCGACGATGGCTTTGCCGTCGAGTTTGATATCGGTGATCAGTTCGTCGGTGACGATGATGCCAGGGGCCCATTCGTCTTGTTCCTCACGGTCGATGAACACGGCGGGTTTGTAGTATCCGGTATGGTCCATCACCACGTCGATTTTGGCGACGGTGCCGGTGGCGGGGGAGTGGACGTTGGCGGAGACGAAGCCTTTGGCGGTGCCGATGAGTTGTCCCGTCAGCACGCGGTCGCCTTTGTTGACGATGCATTCAGCCGGTGCGCCGAGGCATTGTCCCAGGGGGACGATGATTTGCTTGGGCATCGGGAAGTCTTGTATGGGCTGGTCGGCCGAGATTTTGTTTTCCTCGGGATGGACGCCGCCCCTTTTAAAGGTCTTTATGGGATTCATGCGTTAACGGGTTTTTCGAGTTCAACTTTCTGGGCTTCCGGGGTTTCGGCAGGCTGTTCTTCTTTAGGCTTGCGTGGCGGGAAGTTGACGGCGTGGATGGTGCCGCGGGGGCATACCTCGGCGCACTTGCCGCAGGCTTTGCACTTGGCCGGGTCGATGTAAGCCAGGTTGCCGCGCATCTCGATGGCGTCGAAGGGGCAGGTCTTGAGGCACTTTTGGCAACCGATGCAGCCGGCGGAGCAGTTCTTGACGACGAGAGCGCCCTTGTCGGTGTTGGAGCAGCAGACATAGACGCGGCGGTCTTTCTTGCCACGGGGACGGATCTCGATGATGTTGCGGGGACATGTCTTGGCGCACACGCCGCAGCCCACGCACTTGTCGGGATCGACAACCGGGAGACCGGTCTCCTTGTCGATGTGCAAAGCGCCGAAGTTACACTTCTTCACGCAGTCGCCAAGACCCATGCAGCCTTTCGAGCAGCCGCCCTTGCCGGCGTAGAGGGTGCTGGCGAAAGCGCAGATGTCAGCGCCTTCATAATGCACCTTGGCGGGTGAGTTTTGACAGCTTCCGTTGCAGCGCACCACAGCGATCTTGGGTTCGAAGGTCCCGGCGGTGAGTCCCAGCACGGCGGCCACCTTGTTCATGTCGGTGCCAGGGCAGGCCAGACCGTCGATGTTGCCTTTCTCAGCGGCTTGTTTCACACAAGCCTCTGCCAAGGCACGGCATCCGGCAAAGCCGCAACCGCCGCAGTTGGCGCCTGGCAGACAGGCCTCAGCCTCGTCGATGAGGGGATTCTCCTCGACCTTGAACTTCTGGGCGACGAAATACAGGATCACCGCCAACACAGCGCCAAGGACGCCGAGGACCAGTAATGAAATAAGTAAAGTGTTACTCATTAGTAAAGGATTTTATGTTTGTTTTCAATTTTGCAACTTGCAAAAATAAGAATTTATTCAATACGATATTCAAAACGGCGCTTCAATTTGTCACGTTGAAAATAAAGTATTGTGTAATAAGGAACTAGTGCGACGATGCTGATGAGTGCCGACCATCCCTCGCCCAAACCGAGGCCGAGGCAGACGAACAAAACCGCCAACAAAAGGACGATGGGGATGAGATAGGCCAACACAGCGGCCTTGTTGCCCTGGTTGATGGCCATAATGACATTGACCTTCTGTAACAGATGGTACTCCTGTCCTTTGGGTCTGGGCACGGTGAGGATCTTCTCGGCTTGTTCGCCCATGCCGCAGGCGCTTTTGGCGTGACAGGCGGCGCAAGCACTTTGCGCTATTATCTTAATCTCCAACTCGGTGTCGGAAATCTTGGTGATCACTCCCTCGTGGGAGATGGTTTCTTCTGCCATAGCTTGATTTTTTGCTTGCAAAGTTAGTTTTTTTTTAATTTTGCAAGTCATATCAAAATAGGTTTATGTGGGTCAAAAGAAAATACGATGCGCTGCGCGAGTGGTACCACAAGGAGGACAACTTCTTGAAGGTGGTGCGTTTCCCCGGAACGAGACTGCCTTTGCTTGACGTGGTCACCGACTTCATCAAGCTCTTCACCAAGGGCCGTACCATTGACCGGGCGGCAGGTGTGGCGTTCAACTTCTTTGTGGCGTTGTTCCCGCTGCTGTTGTTCTTCTTTACGCTGATCCCCTACATCCCCATACCTCATCTCTATGAACGGGTGATGATGCTTATCAAGGACTTCCTGATTCCTTCGGGAACGCTTGATTTTGTGACGGATACCATCGACGGCATCATGAACCAGCCGCACGAGGGATTGCTTTCCATCAGTATCTTGCTCTGTGTGGTCTTCGGATCGAGCGGCATCGTGGCCTTCTTCAACGGATTCCGAAATGTATATGCCAACTATGTGTCCGATAAGGGCTTGACCCTGAAAGGTTGGATCATACAACGTATATTCGCCATCCTCATGCTGATTATCATAGGTGCATTGATCATGCTGTCCATCCTGCTGATTTCCCTGGGTGGCATGGCCTTGAAGTTGCTGGCTACCAACGAAATCATCACCGAAGGTAAGTTTTTGTTCTACCTCTTCAGCGTGTTGCGATGGATCGTGGCAATCTTCGCGTTGTGTTTCGGTATCGCCATCCTATATTATTTCGGCAACGTGCGTTTCAACGAGCATTACCGTAAACAGCTGAAACGCCCCAGACGCAACGGGAAAAAGTACCGTGAGTTTGTCATCTTCAGCCCTGGTACCATTCTGGCGACAACCTTATTTGTGGTAGGTACTATTGGATTCAATACTTATATATCTAATTTTTCACGATATAATGCTTTGTATGGGTCCATCGGTACATTAATTATACTTCTGTTGTGGATATGGATCGTGGCCATCTTGATTTTGACGGGTAACGACCTGAATTCTGGTATCCGGCGGAAGGTCGACAAGCTGAGTGTTTCGGAGGACAACACCCGTAAGAAGCAGATTGTGATTGATTATCTGCGGAAGTCGATACAGAGCCAGGAGCAGGCTATAGAGCATCGTACCCGGAGGATTGAAAGTCTTAGGAAGGATGTCCAAGAGAAGGAGATGCTGATCCACGACTTGGAGGAGGAGATCAAAGACAGTGAGCTGATTATCAGCGCTTATCAAGGCTTCTTGAAGCAGGAAATGCGTGCTGCCGACCAGCAGAGTTTGGAGGCCGATTCGATGAGGGGAGTGATTGCGTCCGAAAAGATATCAGAATAGTTTTGTCATGGGAATCGTAGCGCGGCAGAGTATCAAGGGGACCCTGGCCACCTATATCGGGGTGGCGGTAGGTATCGTCACTACGTTTTTCATTCAGACCAAGGCGCTGCAGCCTGAACAGATTGGGTTGATTGACATCCTGCTGCAATGTTCGCTTTTGTTTGGCGGATTGGCTCAACTGGGGACCAACTCGTCGGCGATGCGGTACTATCCTTTCTTCAAGGACGAGGAGCATCGCGACCATGGGTTTTTCGGTTGGACATTGCTGGTTCCACTTGTGGGATTCGCAATCTTCCTGCTAGCCTTCTTTTTGTTTAAGGATTCCATTGTTGAATTCTTCACCAAGGATTCCGAAGTAGGCTCGGAGCTGTTCTCAAGATATGTGATCTTTGTTGTGCCGTTGGCATTTTTCATGCTTTATATCTCGGTGTTCGAGACCAATAGCAACCTTCTGCTACGTATCGTTCTACCCAAGTTTATCCGTGAGGTGGGCCTGAGGGTTGCCACGTTGGTGGTATATCTCCTTTATTTCTACAAGGTCATTGGTTTCGATGGGGTTATCATCGGATTCTGCGTTTTTTATGGTTTGGCCACCCTGATTAATGTGGTTTACCTTCTGTCGCTTAAAAGGGTTTCCTTCAAAATCGAGCGTCATTATGTGTCGGCTCAGTTGCGGCGTGATTTCCTTTTCTATACGTTGTTCATGATCACAGCGGCTTTGGCTGGCAATGTGATTCCGATGTTGAGCAAGTTCTTTGTGGCGGGGGTGACGGGCTTCCGTTTGGCGGGTGTGTTTACCATCGCCACCAACATCGCGGCTTTGGTGGAGATGCCCTATCGTTCGTTGGGGGCCATCTCGAGGCCTCATGTTTCCGATGCCATGGCTAAGGAAGATGTGGCGCAAGCTGACAGCCTGTGCAAGAGCGTGGCACTGCATCAGTTCATTGCTGGGTTGTTCGTGTTCCTGCTGATTTGGATTAATATCGATTTCATCTTTGAGTTGTTGCCCAACGGCGATGTTTATCGTTTGGGCAAGTGGGCGGTGCTGTTCCTTTCGATGGGAAGGCTCATCTATTCCACACTGGCAGTGACCACCACGGTACTCAGCTATTCGAAATACTATTATTACTCACTGATCTTCACTGTGCTGTTGGCCACGATGTCGGTGTTGCTGAACCATTGGCTGGTGCCTCGTTGGGACATCAATGGAGGAGCCGTGGCCTCCATGTTGTCGTATCTCGTATATTTCGTTCTGCTGATGGCATTCATCAAGTGGAAAATAGGGGTTCAGCCTTTTTCGGGCCAGATGTTGCCAGTGTTGCTGGTCGTCATGGCTTTGTTTGGCCTCAACTGGGTTTGGTCATCTTTGCTGACGCCTTGGTTTGCCAATCTGTTTGGAAAACCTGTGATAGGGCTTTTCATCGATGCCGTCCTGAAGTCGGTCTTGTTCTTGCTTGTGGGTTTGACCGCCATTTACAAGTTGAAGGTGTCGAAGTCAGTCAACGACTTGATTGATAAGGTGTTGCAGGTTGTTAAAACCAAAAAGTGACGGTGTTTAATAATGGGTTATCCCGTAGCTGCCGCCTGATTCCTTGATTACCTTTTTATTGTAATGTTCGTAACCGTTGGTGATGGTAATGACATACACCCCCGCAACCTTTCCACTGAGCGAGTAGGGAACGGTGAGTCCGTTGAGAATGCTTTGGACCTCGATACGGTCGATGAGCTGCCCCAGATAGTTATGCACTTCGATGAGTGTCCTGCCTTCAAGGCCGAACAGTTGTATGTTGAATTTTCCAAAATTGGGATTGGGGTAGAGGATGACTCCAGGCTCGAGGTCGTGTCGTATGAGGATGGATTTTTCGAAGAAGCCACATTTGGTATAAACCCTTACGGAGAGGGTTGCTTGTCCTTTGGAAAAGATACGGACTTCACATTGAGGCGAGTCGGGGAAGTAGTTCAAGGGCCAGCCATTGTCGATGTGCCACTCGTATCCATAGGCGTCGGGGATGGTGTCGATAGAATAGGTGAAGACGTCGTTGATGAAATAGTAGATATCCTGTTGGCCATGGATTTCGCTGGTGGGAATGCCTTCGACGGTGATGGTGACGACATTGCTGTAGCGGGTACCTTCTTCGTTAGAGGCCCAGAAACGAAGGTACCAGCCGTCATAGCTGGCATCGAGGTCTTGTCCTGAGTAGGCGATGGGGTCGGAAAATGACGGGTCTTCGGCTATTTCCCATCCGCAAGTATCTGCATGGCTCAGAGTGGGCATCACCAGATCGAGTGGGTTTTGGTAGCAGATGGCGGCGGGAGTTTCAAGGATCCCTATGATGGGCAGGGGAGAGAAGTCGAGGTTGCGGATGGCGCGGACGGCATAGCCTAGACCGGAGTCGTCCAGTATTGATTCCCTGTTGATGGCAGTAAAACCAGCATTCCAAGCCCAGTGTTCCATGGGATAGGGGGCTCCGAACATGACTCCCCAGGCCTTTCCGTCGGTTTGCACGGAACTTGACCAATAGGTCTTCAATCCCATGACTTCGCCTACCTCTTTCAGTGCTTGTTCGTAGAAAATGGCGTTTACATAGAGCCATTTCAGCTGTCCTGCAGAAGGCAGGTACCATCCGTTGTCAAAGTCCATCACATTGGCGGCGCAAGGGTTGTAGTAATTGGTGTTTTCACAAAATGTCCTGATTATTTGTGTGTGGTCGAAACCGTCATAGTCGAGGAATACTGTCGACAGGAAGTCGGAATTAACTGGAGCGACATTGTCGAGACCATCGATGTCTCCAATAGGTCCCCAAGGACAAATGGATGCGGCGTCATGCAAGGCCACCATCCATCCTGAGGTGTTATCTTCGTTGAGGTAGAACACCACGCCTTGGCTGCCATCGGGGTTGGTGACCACCTGACCCAGATGATACTCTTGAGCGGATAAGGCAAATGCCGTTGATAGGCTGATCAAAAGGGTTAAAAAGATTCTTTTCATGGCCTTCGGTTTTAGAAATTCCTGATGCTACGGACGCAAATGGGTTTGTCTCCCAGGTAATCACGCGTTTTTACCACGGCACCCATGGTGCCGGTATAGGCAAGATAAATGGCGCAGTCGTTGTCGAATCCATAAACCGAAGACGACCAATAGACCCAAGCGCCTTGCATGAGTTCGCCTTCGATGATTTGGAGCGATTGGTTGACGATGGGGGCGCTACCGTAAAGGATGTTCAGCTGGCCGAGGGAGGGCCAGTACCAGCCGTTTTCGTAATCGACCACCCAGGCTCCTGGATAGATATTGTGGTCGTTGAGGGAGGCCATTCGCAGAAATCCGGTGTTGTCGTACCCGTCGAGGTCGTAGATGGCTTCGCGGATGGATTGCCATCCAGTCAGGCCCCAAGGTAACTCGGTCTGATAGGACCAGTAGATACCCACGGCTTCGATCCCAGGGTGAATCGCCCATCCGTGTTGTCCGGTTTCGTCAACATAGAACACAACGCCGATGGCACCATCGGAATAATCCTCGGGATGCACGGTGATGGTGTCGGTTCCCTGCACGCACAGGAAGTCGCCTATACGGACCGATTGGGCCAGCGTGAGCGCTGGTATGAGTGTGACAAGCAAAAGGAAAAAGATTTTTTTCATCGTCTGAAAATTGTTTTCAACATGCAAATTTAACAAAAAAAGTGTAAGTTTGCACTATGATTTCAAAAAATAGCAGACGTATCGACGAGTTGGACTTCCTGAAATGCATCATGATAGTGTTGATGGTTGCATTTCATCTGGTCTATTTCGAGGAGTTGCATCCCTATGCGAAGCGGGTGGTCTTCACCTTCCACATGCCTGTGCTTTTGATTATCTCGGGCTATCTGACCAATATCGACAAGTCGCCTTTGCAGTTTCTCCGCAGCATGTTCTGGCTGTTCATCCCTTATCTGGTCATGGAGGGGGGCTATATATGGATGTGTTCCATGCTTCCCGTGGGCGACCATATCGACAACTTGACGGTGGGGGTGTTTTTCGAAAAGCTATTCCTCCATCCCCTGGGTCCTTATTGGTATCTTCATGCGTTGATTCTCTGCGGGTTGACCTATTATTTGGTCTTCAGGCTCGTGCCGATGAATACCATGTCGCGTTGTATCCTATTGGGACTCATTTTTGTGGGATATGCCTATCTGGGCCTCATTTCGATTTCAAGGGCTTTTTATTTCCTTGCGGGCGTGGCGGTGCATCAAAGCCGATTTGAGTTCCTCGACGTGTTCAAATCGTCATGGTTGGCGGTTGTCGGGCTGGCACTTCTCATTCTTCATCCGGAGAACCTTCATACCGATGTGGTGGGTGGGGTCTTGATTGTTTACTTGGTTATAAGTTTCTGTCTTTCAGTGTATTCCATTTTTCGTGGCCGCTTGCGCCGTTTCATGTTGTTTTTGGGAAGAAACACCATGCCGATATTTGTGTTCTCGCCCATTTTCACAATTCTTTGCAAATACTTGGTGCCTTATCTTGCGTTTGACAAGACAGGGATGCTATTCCTGATAATCTCGTTAATTATTTGTATATCAGGAAGTTTATTAATCGGTTGGATGATGGATAAGCTCCACGTGTCGCAGTTCTTCTTTGGAAAGAAGAAGGCCATTCAATAATGGATCATTCCATTCGGTGCTGCGTAATACTTGACCACTTTCTCTTTATAATGATCGTATCCGTTGGTGATGCTGATGACATACACTCCCGCGGCTTTTCCACTGAGTGAATAGGGGATGGTGAGTCCGTTGAGCACGCTTTGGACTTCGAATCGGTCGATGAGTTGTCCCAGATAGTCAAATACTTCGATGACGGTTTTCCCTTGACGGTGGTCCCGTCGGTGCATAGGATGTCGCCAATGCTGACGGATTGGGCCAATGCTATGGTCTATATAAGAGAGGCTATTAAAAAGCAGAGGCGCTTTTTCATGGTTTAGGCTTTTAAGGTTAATATTTCCACGATCCTTTCGGCAGCACGACCATCCCAAAGATCGGGGATACCTCCTTTCTTCCATTGACCGGAGAAGAGTTTGTCGAGGATGGGCTTGATATTTTCGGGGTTGGTGCCAATCAGTTCGTTGGTCCCGATGGTGCATGTTTCGGGCCTTTCGGTGTTATCCCGTAAAGTGATGCAGGGAATGCCCATCACGGTGGTCTCCTCGGTGATGCCGCCCGAGTCGGTGATGACCGCCTTGCAGTGGCGTACCAGATAATTGAATTCAAGATAGCCTAGAGGGTCAACAATGTGAAGGTGAGGAGCTTGGATGCCAAGTTCAGTGAACACCTTTGCTGTGCGCGGGTGAATTGGGAAGATGATGGGTAGCCCTTGAACATTGTCCACGATTTCGCGCATGGTAGCAGTGAGTTTCTCGGCTTCATCGACATTGGCGGGACGGTGAAGGGTGAGGACGATGTATTGCTTCTCTTGCAATCCGATTTGGTCATAAAAGTCGGGTTTGCGAAGCCTTTCGAAATTAGCCATCAAGGTGTCGATCATCACGTTGCCGACAAAATGTATCTGTTCAGGCTTTGCCCCGAGGTTACGGAGATTGGTGTTGGCCACTTCGGAGGTGGTGAAGTAGAGGTCTGACAAAGTGTCGGTGACCATACGGTTTATTTCTTCGGGCATGGTCAGATCCCAACTACGGATGCCGGCTTCCACATGAGCCACCTTAGTGTTGAGTTTCTTGGCGACGATGGAACAGGCCATGGTGCTGGTAACGTCGCCAACTACGATGACCAAATCGCAGGGATTGTCAACGAGTTCTTTTTCAAAAGCAACCATGATATGGGCGGTCTGTTCGGCTTGCGTGCCGCCACCGCAACCGAGGTTGACGTCTGGTTGGGGAATGTTTAACTCCTCAAAGAAGGTCTCGCTCATCTTTTGATCATAATGCTGACCTGTATGGACCAACCGGTAGGTGATGTCCTTCCCTCGTTCTTGGGCTTTCTGGATGGCATGGATGATGGGCGCTATTTTCATAAAATTGGGTCGTGCGCCAGCTATGATGGTGATTTTCATGATACTTTAATTATTGATGCAAATTTACAGATTCTTTTTAATTTTGCAATCTTTTAAATAGCTAATCATGAAAGACGGTGCAACTCATTTCAGAATCGACAAAAACACGACAATTCGTTACCAAAAGACCTTGTCATTCATCCAAAAACATTTGCCGACAGAGCGGAAAGTGCTCGACTTAGGCATTGCCAATCCTTTCTCCGACATATTGAAAGAAAAAGGCTATCAAGTGTATAACACACAAGGAGAAGACCTGGACCTTCAAAGCGATACGGTGAAACAATTTGATGGCGTCGAATTTGTCACCGCATTGGAAATCTGCGAGCATTTGATTAACCCCATGGGAGTCCTCTCTCAGCTTCCTTGTGACAAATTAATTGCATCAATCCCATTGTCTCTTTGGTTTTCAAAATCCTATAGAAGCAAAACCGATAAATGGGACCGCCATTTCCACGAATTTGAAGACTGGCAATTCGACTGGCTTCTTGAAAAAGCAGGATGGAAAGTAGTTGCCTCGGAAAAATGGACTTCACCAACGGGCAAAATCGGCATACGTCCGTTCTTGAGAAAAATAACACCTAGATACTATATCGTTTATGCGGAACGAATCACATCATGCTAGGAGCTGCTTGTATAGATTCACCAATTTGGCACCGTCAATCTTCCAGTTGTATTTGTCAATCACCGCTTGACGACCTTTTCGAATGTAGTCGTTCAAATGTTCGGGGTGCGCATAAAACTCAGCGATGATATTAGCAAGTTCCTCCGGATGATCGTACCGGTAACTGACACCGCTTTCAGTTTCTTTCATGATGCGCACCAAGGGGTCGCAGTTTGAAACAACCATGGGGATTCCGGCATACATATATTGGAATATCTTATGCGGAATCGTGTTATCCGTATGTCCAGACTTAATGTGAGGTATCAGTGCTATATTGGCTGATTCGTATAGATCGCAAATCTCAGTGTAATGCTTAAAACCATGAACTGTGACATTATCCTGGACATGCAGCTCATCAATTAATCCTTTAATGTCTTTCAAATAGCTGCCGTCACCAACCAAATCAAAGTGAACTTCAATTCCCTTGTCTTTCAAAAGTGCGATGGCTTGAATCACTGTTTGAATGCCGCGATGATAATTGATTCCACCCACATACAACATTCTGAACAGGTCTGTATTGAACTCTTTTCTCTCAATTGGGTCAAACTGCTCAATGTTCAGCGTATTTGAAACAACCTCGATGTTTTCGGGCTTTACACCTAGAGAACTGATGCGAGTTTTAGCCTCGTCAACCACTACAATTACCCGATCTGCTGTGGAACTCATCTCTTTCTCGTACCTGATCCATTGTTTATTCGACGACAAAAGCTTCCCGAGAAATGTATTTGTATGAGTGGACAACTGCAGTAGTACAGGCCAGTTTTCATGCAAATCGAGCACGAATTTTACTCCATATTTTCGCTTTGCTTCATACCCTATCTTAGCCAAAGGAAGATCGTGAATATGGATGGCGTCAAAATGAATTTGTGCAAATAGTTCATCCACATATTTTCGCCAATAATTGAAATAGAACGGAAATTTCAGCACCCCAACGCTTGATTTGAAGACAAAAGAAGAAACAGGTTTACGATGGATGATGCCGTATGAAGTTTTTTCAAGCAACGGTTCGGCCTTCTTTTGAAAACAAGCAATATGCACCTCATTGCCAGCGGCAGTCAATGATTTCATCTCATTTTCAACCCGGGTATCCGGAGGAAACGGGTGGTCCAACAGCATTAATATCTTCATCTCTAAAGTGTTTTTATCGTAATGAATGGGTGTTAATGATCCGCACAAATAATTCTGTCTGATTCCTTCGCGAGTATTCCTTGATGGCGGGGTTGTCGTTGGAAAGCAACCCGCTTTCAAGATGTTTTGTGAAAAGGTCTTTGACGACGGCTTTCATCCTACTGGTGTCCTCAAAACCAACTGTCACGCCGGAATTGGTCCCGGCGAGAATCTTTGCCGTGTCGCCATTGGTGGGACCGATGCAGAGGATGGGTTTGCCAGAGGCCATGTATTCGAAAACCTTGGCGGGGATTAATCCGAGGGTGTCGCTCTCGTCGTTTGACATGAGAGGGAGCAAAAGCACGCTCGATTGGTGGAGGGCGTCGGCCACCTGGTTGTGGGGGATGTAGGGTGAGAGCACGACGTGGTCTTTCAGCCCGTTCCTAGTGATGGTCTGGGTCACTTCCTTGTCGACCTGACCGATTAGCTTGACTTGCAGTTTCTCGGCGAAACGGGTGTCTTCCGCGACCAACTCACCCAGCGCCTGCCATAGGCATTCAGGGTTGCGCACCTTGAAGAGCACCCCAAGGTAGGTGAGGGTGAACTTGTCCGACACGAAGGGATTGCCTGTTTGGCCGAGGTCGCTTTCATCGAAGCCGTTGTAAACGACATCCGCTTTCGGGGCGCCGAGAGCCTCGAGTCTCCTGGCCCAGTTGGGGCTCACGGTGACTACCTTGTCGGCCTTGGTGAGCACCTCGTGTTCCAGACGATGGTGCTTGCGGTCGGCCCAACGGGTAAGACGCAGTTTGCTGTAGTAGTCGATCTCCGTCCAAGGGTCGCGGAAATCGGCGATCCATGGTATGCCCAATGCTTCCTTCAGCTGCATGGCGATCAGGTGCATCGAGTGGGGTGGTCCCGTGCTGATGATGGCATCCACGGGATGTTCTTTCAGATAGGACTTGAGGTATTTGACCGAAGGCTTCACCCACCAGCAGCGCGCGTCGGGGATGAAGAAATTGCCTCTGATCCAGATGGAGAGGCGTTCTTTCCATCCTTGCTTGTGTCCCGTGTCGTCGATGAAACCGGCCTTCACCTTCTGTTCTTTCTTCATGCCGAGGAACTTCTTGTAGAAGCTGTAGGGCTCGGTGATGGGCTGCCGTATGACCTCAACCTCGGGTCTCACGTCTTTCTCGAGGGAGGGGTCCTCGACGGGATATTCGGCTCCTTCAGCGGTGTAAACCACGGGTTGCCAGCCGTATTCTGGCAGGTATTTTGACATCTTCAGCCAGCGTTGCACGCCGCTGCCGCCTGAAGGAGGCCAATAATAGGTGATGATCAAAACCCGTTTCATGCCTGTTTCTTCTTTCTGAGACTGAGAACGATGGCTGTGATTAATCCGATGATTAGTATTAATGAACTAATCAGTTGTATGGTATTTCCTACTTTCCAAATCTTGGGTGCGTATTGCATCACGATCTGGTGGTTTCCGGCAGGGATCAAGGCTGCCCTGAGCAGGTAGTTGGCTCTGAGCAGGGGGTGTTCGTTGCCATCGACAAACATTTTCCAGCCTGAGTCGCTCCATATCTCGGAGAAGACCACGAGTTGGTCGATGTCGGAGTTGAAATGATAGGTGAGTTGGTTGGGTCGGTATTCGGTCAGTTCGATTTCTCCAGTGCGGCTGTCACCGCCGTCGTAGCTACTCACCTTGGGTTGGAATTCCTTATGAATGATGGCGGTATGGCGCAGGCCGGTGGTGTTGAGTGCCTCAAATTCCTCGTTGGGGGTCTCCACCCAGCGGATGTTGTCGACGATCCAGGCGTTGCCGAAGGCGCATGGGTTCACGATGGGTTCCACGTCGGGGCTGTAGATGATGTATTTGGTGTTCAGCATGTTGAGCATCCTTTCCTGCTGTAAGGCCAGCTGGAGGGTCACGTCGGAGTCGACGGTTTTCATGAGGCTGCCGAACTGGCGAATCTCAGGGTTGAGGTAACCAGTGATGAGGTCTTGGTAGCGGCGCAGCTTGGCACCGTGGTAGCCGCCGATCGACTTGTGGAAGTAGGAGGTGCTGGCGTCGTTGAACACGTCCTTGGTCAGGTTGAGCACCCTGAAGTCGAGCGACTTGTCGTTCAGTATGAAGTTGTCGGCTGTGGTTGGCTTGAAGGGTTTTTCGGCCAGTTGCTTGCTGATGAAGTTGTCGTTGTTGAGGTAGCGTTTGTCGATGGGAAACATGTCGACAAGCACGAGGGCGCCGAGGATGATGAAGGCGGGGGTGGCTTTCATCTTTCCTTTTCCATAGAGGAAGATGGGTATGGCGGCAAGAAGGATGAACAGGAGGCTGCGGATGGCGTCTTTGCGGAAGATGGCCACGCGGACGTTCTCGAGTTGGGTGGCGAAGGCTTTGTAGGTGGCGCCGTCTTGGCCGGCCGACAGCTCTGCGAACTGTTGTGCCTCACCTTGGCTGAGGAAGCTGAAGAACAGTTTCGGTGCGATATAGAACAACAGGCAGATGCCGGCGGTGATGCCGAGGGAGAGGTAAAACTTCTTTGCGTTTTTCTTGAAGCTCTCTTGGTCTTTCAGTAGTTCGGCCAGACCCAGGATGCCTAGCAGGGGCATGGTGAGTTCGGCGATGACCAGGGTCATGGACACTGCGCGGAACTTGTTGTAGCCGGGGATGTAGTCGATGAAGAAGTTGGTGAATCCCATGAAGTTCTTTCCCCAACTGAGCAGGATGGAGAGCAGGGTGGCGATGAGCAGGGCCCATTTCAGCTTGCCTTTCACGCAGAGGGCGCCGAGGACGAAGAGGAACACCACGATGGCGCCCACGTAGACGGGGCCGCTGGTGCCGGGCTGGTCGCCCCAATAGGCGTTGCTTTGTGCGATGCTGGGACGGAAGCGGCTGTCGGCTTTGTCGAGTGCGGGGTTGCCGTTGCCGATGTAGGCCGAGGCGCCGCCTTTGGCGTTGGGGATGAGCAGGCTCCATGTCTCGCCGATGCCATAGCTCCACTGGGTGATGTAGTCGCGGTCGAGGCCTTTGGTCTGGTTGGCGGCGTCTTGCGTGAGTACGGGTTTGCCACGGGTGGTCTCCTTGCTGAACTCATAGTTGCCGTAGAGGTTGGTCGAACAGGTGAGTACCGCCAGGATGCCAGCCACGACCAGACAAAGGGAGGCTTTGACGAAACGTCCCACTTGTTTTTCCCTGAGGTCGCTGATGAATTGGGCGATGACGAAGATGATGACGACGAGAAGGAGGTAATAGGTGATTTGCAGGTGGTTGGCTTTGACTTCCAGGGCGAGGGCGATGGCGGTCAGAACGGAGCCCCAGAGGTATTTGCCTTTGTACGTCATGATGATGCCCGCCAGCACGGGAGCCATATAGGCCATGGCGAAGGCCTTGGTGTTGTGTCCGGCCCCGAGGATGATGAACAGATAGGACGTCAACCCGTATGCCAAGCCTCCGATGAAACTGATCCAGACACTGCAATCCAGCACCAGTAGCAGGATGAAGAATCCCAGCATGCTGATGAAGACCACCCCTATGGGGTGAGGAAAGCCAGCGGTCAGCACTTTGCCCAGGTATTGCGTCAGGTTGCTGCTGCTTTTCACGGAGGTGTTCCATGCAGGCATGCCGCCGAAGAGCGAGTTGGTCCACAGCGATTGTTCGCCGGTGGCGTCGCGGTAATCGGTGATTTCCTTCGACAAACCCTTGTACATCTCGATGTCGTGCTGCTTGATGCGCTTCCCTTCGAGGATGGCTGGAGAGAAGTATATCAAGGTGATTAATGCGAAACCAAGTATGCAGGCCGCTATTCCTATGGCCTTTTTGTTCTTTTCAAAGAATGTGTTTTTCATCGGTAGAAATGAGTTTGCTATTTGGCTGCGAATTTACAATAATTTTTCCTATTTTTGCTTTTTGATTGTCGGTAACCTCCATGAAAATTGCAATTGTCGGATCGGCCTATCCTTATCGAGGCGGCATCGCGGCCTTTAGCGAGCGTCTGGCGCGTCAGTTCCAGGCTGAAGGCCATCAGGTGGACCTCTACACGTTCACGCTGCAATATCCTAAAGCGTTGTTTCCCGGCAAAACCCAGTTCTCCGAGGGGCCGGCGCCAGCGGATTTGAACATTAATCGCTGCATTAATTCCATTAATCCTTTCAATTGGAGGGATGTGGCTCGGCATATCAGCCGCGAACGTTATGATTTGGTGATGTTCGCCTATTGGATGTCGTTCTTTGCCCCTTGTTACACTGCCATCGCCCGCCGGTTGAGGGGAGTGAAACGTATTGCGCTGGTGCACAACATGATGCCGCATGAGAAATCGCTGCTCGACAAGTTGTTTCCTCCGTATTTCGTGAAGGAGATGGATGGTTTTGTGGCCTTGTCAAAATCGGTTCTTGACGATGTGGCGCAGCTTGACCGACAAGGGAAGCCCAAGGCGTGGTCGCCGCATCCGGTGTATGACCATTACGGGCCCATCGAGCCTCGTGAGGTCGCATTGGAACGTCTGGGACTTGACTCCCAGTTCCGTTATCTGCTGTTCTTCGGGTTGGTCCGTGCCTACAAGGGGTTGGACCTGCTGTTGGATGCCTTTGCCGACGAGCGGCTTCGGGGACGAGGCGTAAGGCTTTTGGTAGCGGGTGAGATCTACGATGCCAAAGAGCCTTATCTGGAACAGATCAAACGTCTGGGATTGAAGGATCGGGTGGTGGTGTGCGACAAGTTCATCCCTGATGAGCAAGTGAAGGACTACTTCAATGCGGCTGAGATCGTGGTTCAGCCGTATAAGTCGGCCACCCAGAGCGGGGTCACTCAGATCGCCTATCATTTTGAGAAGCCCATGCTGGTGACCAACGTGGGCGGACTGGAGGAGATTGTCCCCAACGGGAAGGTGGGATATGCGGTCAATCCCGACGCCCGCAGCATCGCAGATGCCTTGGTGGATTATTTTGAGCATGACCGAAAAGAGGAGTTTGTCGGGAACCTGAAGGTGGAAAAGGAAAAATACTCCTGGGAGAAACTTTCAAACGTGATATTGAACCTATGAAAAAGATTATCGCCTTATTTACCAAGATATTTCCCCGCCAGTTTTTGATCAAGTGCAGTTATCTGTTCAGTTTTTTGGTCAAGCCTTTCTATTGGGGCGACAAGGTGGAGTGCCCGGTATGTGGCAAGCATTTCCGTAAGTTCTTGCCATACGGCTATGGGCACGCTGTTGATAACCGTATGTGTCCCAATTGTTTGTCGCTTGAGCGTCACCGTTTGTTGTGGCTTTATCTGAAAGAGAAGACGGACTTTTTCACGGCACCGTTGAAGGTTTTGCATTTTGCTCCGGAGCA
>JAEEGK010015608.1_pt1 | contig 16800 bp, 11 predicted proteins | sample 8958771 | NCBI WGS metagenome assembly JAEEGK01 (sample SAMN16246547, study PRJNA631951) | gut metagenome | biome: gut microbiome; feature: rumen; material: SC-attached | host: Bos | place: Iran: Karaj | collected 2018-10 | reverse complement strand
TCTATTGATGCGCCTTACACGCCGAACAGCAGGTCGCCGTAGGTCGGGAAGGGCCAGTAGGAAGCCGCCGTCACGGTCTCCGCCTCGTCGCAGACCGCCCGGAGAGCCGCCATTTTGGGCAGCACCTCGTCCCGGACGAACTGGGATTCCGCTGTAAAGTCCCCCAGGGCGTCCAGGGCGGTGACGGCCTTCTCCACCTCCTCGGCGGCGGCGTCCGCCGTGTCCGTGAGGCAAGAAAGCTTCTTCACCAGCTTCGTTTCATAGCGGCAGCCCATGTCGGAGCCCACGGCCATCTTCTTCGCCGCGCCTTCCGCAAGGGAGAAGGTGAAGGCGGCCATGGCAGGGATGATCTCCTTCCGGGCCATGTCGGCCATGGTCAGGGCTTCGATGCGCACGGTGCGCACATAGTTTTCCAGCTGGATCTCATAGCGGGAGTGAAGCTCGCTCTCGGAGAAGACGCCATGGCGCAGGAGCATATCCACGTTCTTCTTTTCCAGCAACCGGGGCAGGGCGTCGGCGACGGTGCGCAGGTTCAACAGCCCCCGCTTCTCCGTGGCCTCCTTGATCCAGGCGTCGTCGTAACCGTTGCCGTTGAAGATGATGCGCTTATGGGCGATATAGGTCTCCTTGATGAGGGCATGGAGCCTTTCGTCGAAGTCCGCGGCCCCCTCCAGGTCGTCGGCCAGCTGCCGCAGGGCTTCCGCCACGGAGGCGTTGATCATGATGTTGGCGCAGGCGATGGAGTCGCTGGAGCCCACCATGCGGAACTCGAATTTGTTGCCGGTGAAGGCGAAGGGGCTGGTGCGGTTCCGGTCCGTGGTGTCCCTGGTGAAGAGAGGAAGGCTGTCCACCCCCAGCTTCAGGGTCTTCCGCTCCGCCCCGGCATAGGGGCTGTCCGTCTCCACCGCGTCCAGCACGGCGCTGAGCTCGTCCCCCAGGAACATGCTCAGGACGGCGGGAGGCGCTTCGTTGGCCCCCAGGCGGTGATCGTTGCCCGCCGTGGCGACGGCCAGGCGCAGCAGATCCTGGTATTCATCCACCGCCTTCACCACCGCCACCAGGAACAGGAGGAAGCGGGCGTTTTCATAGGGGGTCTCGCCGGGGGAGAGAAGGTTTTCTCCCGTGTCCGTGGACATGGACCAGTTGTTGTGCTTGCCGGAGCCGTTGACCCCCGCGAAGGGCTTTTCGTGGAGCAGGCAGGTGAGGCCGTGCTTCCGGGCGACCTTCTTCATGATCTCCATGGTGAGCTGGTTGTGGTCGGTGGCTACGTTGGTGGTGGCGTAGATGGGGGCCAGCTCGTGCTGGGCGGGGGCCACCTCGTTGTGCTCCGTTTTGGCCAGGATGCCCAGCTTCCAAAGCTCCTCGTTCAGCTCCTCCATGTAGGCCTGCACCCTGGGCTTGATGGCCCCGAAGTAGTGGTCCTCCAGCTCCTGACCCTTGGGTGGCTTGGCGCCGAAGAGGGTCCTTCCCGTGTAAATGAGGTCCTTCCGCTTCAGGTACATCTCCCGGTCCACCAGGAAGTATTCCTGCTCCGGGCCCACGTTGGTCACCACCCGCTTGACCTCTGTGTTGCCGAAGAGCTTCAGGATGCGCAGGGCCTGGTGGTTCAGGGCCTCCATGCTCCGCAGCAGGGGGGTCTTCTTGTCCAGAGCCTCGCCTCCGTAGGAGCAGAAGGCGGTGGGTATGCACAGGGTGTTTTCCTTAATAAAAGCGTAGCTGGAAGGATCCCAGGCGGTGTAGCCCCTGGCCTCGAAGGTGGCCCGCAGACCTCCGGAGGGGAAGCTGGAGGCGTCAGGCTCGCCCTTGATGAGCTCCTTGCCGGAAAATTCCATGATGACCCGCCCGTCAGGCGCGGGACTCAGGAAGCCGTCGTGCTTCTCGGCAGTGATGCCGGTGAGGGGCTGGAACCAGTGGGTGAAGTGGGTGGCGCCGTTCTCCACCGCCCAGGCGCACATGGCTTCCGCCACGGCATTGGCAAGGTTCAGATCCAGGGCCTCCCCATTGTCGATGGTCTTGCGCAGGGACTTGTAAACCTTTTCGGGGAGGCGGGCGCGCATGACCTTGTCGTCAAAGACCTTGCTGGCAAAGATTTCCGGTACGGTGGACATGATGATCTCTCCTTTCGAATGATGCAGAAAAACAAATAAAAAAGAGAGACCCCGGCGCTGCGGGCACAATGACCCGCGAGACGCCGTTGTCTCTCGATGGCTGCATATTACACCGCTCCTTGCAGGATGTCAACCGTCAAATTGCAAAAAACTGAAATTTCATGGGAGCAAAATTTTGTCGCCCATCAGATTGACAAAGGCTCCCGGCGGTAGTATCTTATTGGCAAGAGCAAAGGCGCTCTTTTGGGAAGCTGCGGCTTCCGGAAGGCGCCTCTGCTCTTTTTCGTTTCATTTCAAAGAAGTGGAGTTGATGGAAATGCGAGCATTGGAGGGTCAGTTCCGCAATCCAAGCGGCTGCGCCATCTCGGCTGTGATCTCCAAAAGCGGCGAAAGGATGAGCGGGGAAAAGATCATCGAGAGCATGAAGCCCATGCACGAGCGTTCTAACGGCCTGGGAGGCGGCTTCGCCGGTTACGGCATCTATCCCGAATATAAGGAACTCTTCGCCCTGCACCTGTTTTTCTCCGACAAGGCCGTGCGCCACGAGTGCGAGACCTATCTCCGGGGAGAGCTGGAGCTGGTGAAGGCGGAGGTTATCCCCACCCGCACCATCCCGGCCATCACCGACGAGCCCCTGATCTGGCGCTATTTCGTGACGCCTCTGCGGAGCGTCCTCAGCAGCATGCAGGTGGACGAAAATGAATATATCGCCCGGGTGGTCATGCATATCAATACCTCTATCAAAGGGGCCTATGTCTTCTCCAGCGGGAAGAACATGGGGGTCTTCAAGGCCGTGGGCTTCCCGGAGGACGTAGGGGAATTCTACCGGCTGGAGGAATACGGGGCCTATTCCTGGACGGCCCACGGCCGCTATCCCACCAACACCCCCGGCTGGTGGGGCGGGGCCCATCCCTTCGCCCTGCTGGACTGGACGGTGGTGCACAACGGGGAGATCTCCTCCTACGACGCCAACCGCCGCTGCATTGAAATGTATGGCTACACCTGCACCCTTCAGACGGACACGGAGGTCATCACCTATATCGCGGATTACCTGCTGCGCAAGCAGGGACTCACCCTGGAGGAGACCGCCAGCGTCATCGCCGCTCCTTTCTGGAGCACCATCGAGGACAAACCGGTTTCGGAGCGGAAGCAGCTGCAGTATCTGCGCACCGTCTTCCCCAGCCTCCTCATCACCGGTCCCTTCTCCATCATCCTGGGCTTCCACGGGGGGCTCATGGCCCTGAACGACCGGCTGAAGCTGCGGAGCATGGTGACGGCGGAAAAGGGGGACCGGGTCTTCATCGCCTCCGAGGAGGCGGCCATCCGGGCCATGGAGCCCGACGCCGAGAACCTTTATGCCCCTGCCGGCGGGGAGCCGGTCATTGTCCGAGTGAGAGAGGGGTGCTGCTGAGATGCCCGGCATCGATTATTTCTATCCCGAATTTGAAGTCGTCCGGCGGGACGAGAGGTGCATCCGCTGCCGTGTCTGCGAGCGGCAGTGCAGTAATGAGGTGCACCGTTATGACCCAGAAAAGGACATGCTGATCTCCGACGAAGCCAAGTGCGTCAACTGCCAGCGCTGCGTTTCCCTCTGTCCCACCCGCGCCCTGAAGATCGTGCGCTCCGACTGCCGCCTGCGGGAAAACGCCAACTGGGATGGAGACACCATCCGGGAGGTCTACAAGCAGGCTGCCTCCGGCGGCGTGCTCCTCAGCAGCATGGGCAATCCCAAGCCCCTGCCGGTCTACTGGGACAAGCTCTTAATCAACGCCTCCCAGGTCACGAACCCCTCCATCGACCCCCTGCGGGAACCCATGGAGACCAGGGTGTTCCTGGGAAAGAAGCCGGAGAAGATGACGCGGGACGGGGAGGGAAAGCTCGTCACGGACCTCTCGCCTCAGCTGGAGCTGAGCATGCCGGTGATGTTCTCCGCCATGAGCTACGGCTCCATCAGCTACAATGCCCACGCCTCCCTGGCCAGGGCGGCCACGGAAATGGGCGTCTGCTACAACACCGGCGAGGGCGGCCTCCACGAGGATTTCTACCAATATGGGCCGAATACCATCGTACAGGTGGCCTCCGGGCGCTTCGGCGTCCATGAAGACTATCTGGAGGCCGGAGCGGCCATTGAGATCAAGATGGGCCAGGGGGCCAAGCCAGGCATCGGCGGCCACCTGCCGGGGGCCAAAGTGGGGCCGGACGTGAGCCGCACCCGCATGATCCCGGAGGGGTCCGACGCCATTTCCCCCGCCCCGCACCACGACATCTATTCCATCGAGGACTTGCGGCAGCTGGTCTGGTCCCTGAAGGAGGCCACCGGCCACCACAAGCCGGTGATCGTCAAGGTGGCTGCCGTCCACAACATCGCGGCTATCGCCAGCGGCATCGCCCGGTCCGGGGCGGATATCATCGCCATCGACGGCTTCCGGGGCGGCACCGGGGCGGCCCCCACCCGCATCCGGGACCATGTGGGCATCCCCATCGAGCTGGCCCTGGCGTCTGTGGACCAGCGCCTCCGGGACGAAGGCATCCGCAATAACGTGAGCCTGGTGGTAGGGGGGTCCATCCGTTCCAGCGCCGATGTGGTGAAGGCCGTGGCCCTGGGAGCGGACGCCTGCTATATCGCCACGGCGGCGGTGCTGGCCATGGGCTGCCACCTCTGCCGCACCTGCCAGAGCGGCAAGTGCAACTGGGGCATCGCCACCCAGCGGCCGGATCTGGTAAAGCGCCTCAACCCGGATATCGGTTCCCAGCGCCTGGTGAACCTGCTGACCGCCTGGAAGCGGGAGATCATGGAGCTCATGGGGGGCATGGGCATCAACTCCATCGAGGCCCTCCGGGGCAACCGCCTCATGCTCCGGGGCGTGGGACTGAACGAAACGGAACTGCGGATCCTGGGCATATCCCACGCTGGAGAGTAGCCCCGGCTTCCCCTGGGGGAAGCTGTCACCGGAGGTGACTGATGAGGGGCGGCCCGCAGGGCGGGCCGGGAGAGTTTTAGGAGGTGACTTAACGATGAAACGAGTATACGTAAATGAACAGTGGTGCCTGGGCTGCCACCTTTGCGAATACAACTGCGCCTTTGCCAATTCCGGCGAAAGCGACATGGTGAAGGCCCTGAAGGGCAAGCCCATCCGTCCCCGGATCCGGGTGGAGGGGGACGATAAGATTACCTATGCGGTATCCTGCCGCCACTGCCAGGACCCCCTTTGCATCCGGAGTTGTATCTCCGGAGCCCTGCATAGAGAGAACGGCGTAGTGTGCATCGACCATGACAAATGCGTGGGCTGCCTGACCTGCGTCCTGGTCTGTCCCTACGGGGCGGTACAGGCGGGGCCCGACGGGGCGGCCATGAAATGCGAACTTTGTTTACATAATGCATCCGGCGAACCGGCCTGCGCCGCCGGCTGCCCCAACCGGGCCATCGTCTATGAGGAAAGGGAGGAGGCCAAAGCGTGAAAAAGTATCTCATTATCGGCGGCAGCATCGCCGGCGTGAGCTGCGTGGAGGGCATCCGCAGCCGGGACGAGGAAGGGGAGATCACCCTCGTCACCGCCGAGCCCTTCTCCAACTACGGGCGGCCCCTCATCTCCTACTACCTGGAAGGGAAGACCGACGTCAAGCGCATGAGCTGGCGGGGGGAGGATTTCTTTGAAAAGAACCGGGTGGACGTGCGCCATGCCGTGACGGCGGAGAAGCTGGAGCCGGAGGCGAAGCGGGTGATCCTCTCCACGGGGGAGGCCCTCCCTTACGACGAGCTCTGCCTCTGTCTGGGCTCCCATCCCTTCTCCCCCCGCTTCGAGGGGCTGGAGACGGTGGAAAACCGCTTCTTTTTCACCACGCTGACCGACGCCCTGGCTTTGGAAAAGGCCGTCACGAAGGAGAGCCGAGTGCTCATCGTAGGTGCGGGCTTCATCGGCCTGAAATGCGCCGAGGGCCTGCGTGACCGGGCCGGGAGCGTCACGGTCTGCGACCTGGCGGAGCATGCCATGAGCGCCAACCTGGACACCGACTGCGCCCTCATCCTGGAAAAGCACCTGGAGCTCAACGGCCTTCGGCTCATGCTGGGGGACACGGTGACGCGCTTTGAAGGGAAGACCGCCCACATGAAAAGCGGAAAAGCCGTGGGCTTCGACGTGCTGGTGATCGCCATCGGGACGCGGCCCAATGTTTCCCTCCTGGCGGAAGCCGGGGGAAGCGTGGGTAAAGGCATCCTGGTGGGGGAGGGCATGGAGACCTCCCTGCCGGGCGTCTGGGCCGCCGGGGACTGCACGGAGAGCATGGACGTGAGCGCCGGGACGCCGGGCCTGCTGGCGGTGCTGCCCAACGCCTCCCTCCAGGGCTTCTGTGCGGGGGCGAACATGGCCGGGGGCAGTGAGAAATTCGACAAGGGGATCAAGATGAACTCCATCGGCTTCTTCGGACTCCACATCATGAGCGCCGGGACCTACACGGAGCCGGTTTACACGGAGCTGACGGATACGGGCTGCAAGAAGCTCTTTGCCAAGGACGGGGTGCTGACGGGTTTCATCCTCCTGGGTGACACCGCTAAAGCGGGCATCTATACTTCCCTCATCCGGGATCGGACGCCCTTGGAGAGCATCGACTTCGAGGCCGTGAAAAAGGAACCGTCCCTGGTCCCCTTCGGGCGGGATTACCGGGCGAAGAAATTGGGAGGTGCGGTGTGATGAAGACCATCGACACAGCGGGAATGGAGTTTACCGAACTCAATGAGCTGCTGCGTTCCTCGGAGGGGGACGCGGAGCTTTTGAACTGCCTGGGCCAGCGCTTCATCGGTGCGGGCATGGGGAAGCGGAAGCTCTCGATCCACGGCATCCCCGGCAACGCCCTGGGAGCTTATCTCAACGGGGCGGAGATCAAGGTCTTCGGCAACGCCCAGGACGCCGTGGGCGACACCATGAATGCCGGGACCATCCTGGTCCACGGCAGTATCGGGGACACCGCAGGCTACGCTATGCGGGGCGGGAAAATCTATGTGCGGGGCAGCGCGGGCTACCGGGCTGGCATCCACATGAAGGAATACAAGGAGCATATCCCCGTCATCATCATCGGCGGGCGGGCCGGCTCCTTCCTGGGAGAGTACCAGGCGGGCGGCCTCATCGTCGTCCTGGGCCTTCATGAGGACGGCAAGCCCATCGTTTCCAACTTCCCCTGCACGGGGATGCACGGGGGCAAGCTGTTCCTGCGTTCCTCCTGCGAGGACGTGCGCTTCCCCAAGCAGGTGACGGCCCGCCGCGCGGGACCGAAGGATCTGGAGGAGATCGCCCCTTACCTCACGGAATATTGCGCCGCCTTTGGACTGGACAAGGACGCGATCCTGGCTGCCCCCTTCACGGTGGTGACGCCGGACAGCGCCAATCCCTATCGGCAGATGTACGTGGCCAACTGAGAGGCAAAAAGCATGGAAGAAAGAGTGCTGATCCTGGATTTCGGCGGGCAGTATGACCAGCTCATCGCCCGCCGGGTGCGGGAATGCCGCGTTTACTGCGAGGTCATGCCCTGGCAGACCTCCCTTAAAGAGATCAAAGCCTTTCGGCCCGCCGCCGTCATCTTCACCGGCGGGCCCCACAGCGTCTACGCCCCCGGCGCGCCGGACGTGGACCCTGGCGTGTTTTCCCTGGGCGTCCCCATCCTGGGCATTTGCTACGGCTGCCAGCTCCTGGCCGCCCGGCTGGGGGGCGAGGTTGTCCCCGCCCAGGAGAGCACGGCCAGGGAATACGGCAAGACGGATACGGTGTTTTCCACGGAAAGCCCTCTGTTCCGGGGGCTGCCGGAAGAGAGCGTCACCTGGATGAGCCACGGGGATTTCATCTCCCGGTTGCCGGCTTCCTTCCGGTCCGCAGCCCACAGTCAGGGCTGCCCCACCGCCGCCTTCTGCGACGAAAAACGGCGGCTTTACGGCGTCCAGTTCCATCCGGAGGTGCGCCATACGGTTTACGGTACAGCGATCCTGCGGAATTTCCTGTATGAGATCTGCGGCTTTCACGGTGTCTGGACCATGGGGAGCTATCGGACGAAAGCCGTGAAGGAGCTGCGGGAAAAGATCGGCAAAGGACGGGTGCTCCTGGCCCTCTCCGGGGGCGTGGATTCCTCCGTCTGCGCCGCGCTTCTGGCGGAGGCGGTGGGTCAGCAGCTCACCTGCGTCTTCGTGGACCACGGCCTTCTCCGCAAAAATGAAGGAGACGAGGTGGCCTCTGCCTTTGCCGGGCGGGGCGCAAACTTTATCCGCGTGAATGCCGAGGAACGCTTCCTGAAGAAACTCAGCCGGGTGCAGCAGCCGGAAGTCAAGCGCAAGCGCATCGGGGAGGAGTTCATCCGGGTCTTCGAGGAGGAGAGCCGGAAACTGGGAAAAATGGATTATCTGGCCCAGGGCACCATCTACCCCGACGTGATCGAATCCGGCCTCGGCAGCGCAGCGGTCATCAAGAGCCACCACAATGTGGGCGGCCTTCCCGACACCGTGGATTTCCGGGAAATCGTGGAACCCCTGCGGCTGCTGTTCAAGGATGAAGTGCGGCAGCTTGGGCGGGAGCTGGGCTTGCCGGAAAGCCTGGTGAGCCGCCAGCCCTTCCCCGGCCCCGGCCTGGCCATCCGGGTCATCGGTCCGGTGACGAAGGAGAAGCTGGAAACGCTGCGGGAAGCGGATGCCATCTTCCGGGAGGAATTGGAAAAAGATGGCTTGGGGGCCTCCACCGCCCAGTATTTCGCGGTGCTCACCAATCTGCGCAGCGTAGGCGTCATGGGAGATGGGCGCAGCTACGACCGGGCCATCGCCCTCCGGGCGGTGGAGACGGAGGATTTTATGACTGCCGACTGGGCCCGGCTCCCTTATGAAGTGCTGGACCGGGTCAGCGTCCGCATCGTCAACGAAGTGCCCGGCGTCAACCGGGTGCTTTACGATATCACCTCCAAACCACCCGCAACCGTGGAGTACGAGTGAAATGAAGAAAGCATATCTTGTTTTGCAGAACGGACAGGTTTTCCAGGGCTTCCGCTTCGGCGCGGAAGGGGAGAGCCTGGGGGAGCTGGTGTTCACCACCGGCATGGGGGGCTATCTGGAGACTCTCACCGATCCCAGCTACTACGGGCAGATCGTGGTGCAGACCTTCCCCCTCATGGGGAATTACGGGGTCATCCCCGCGGACTTCGAGGGCGTCCCCCGTCTGCGGGCCTATGTGGTCCGGGAGTGGTGCCCCGCGCCCTCTAATTTCCGCTGCGAGGGGGACTTGGATTCCTTCCTGAAAGAACGGAATATCCCCGGCCTCTGGGGAGTGGACACCCGACTTATTACCCGCATCCTGCGGGACGAGGGGGTCATGAACGCCCTCCTCTGCGACCGGATGCCGGAGGACCTGGCCGCCATCGCTTCTTACCGGGTCACGGATGCTCTGACGGCGGTGAGCTGCGGGGACAGGCAGGTTTTCTCCCCGGCGGGGAGGGCAGCGCACCGGGTAGCCCTGCTGGATTACGGCATGAAGGGGAATATCCTGCGGGAGCTCACGAAACGCGGCTGCATGGTCACTGTCTGCCCCGCCTCCACAGCGGCGGAGGACATCCTGGCGGGCGGCTTCGACGGCCTCATGCTCTCTAACGGCCCCGGCGACCCGGCGGAGAATACCTATCAGATCGCCCAGCTGCAAATGCTGCTGGGTCGACTTCCCCTTTTCGGTATCTGTCTCGGCCACCAGCTCGCCGCCCTGGCTGCGGGGGGCAGCACCTACAAGCTGAAATTCGGGCACCGGGGGGTGAACCAGCCGGTGCGCGTTCCCGGAGACCACCGGACTTATATCACCAGCCAGAACCACGGCTACGCCGTGGCCGAGGGCGTTCCCGGCGGGGAAATGTCCTTCGTAAATGCCAACGACGGCTCCTGTGAAGGTATGGATTACCCCTCTTTGCGGGCCTTCACGGTGCAGTTCCACCCGGAAGCCTGCGCCGGTCCCAAGGACACCGGCTTCCTCTTTGACCGCTTCATCTCACTCATGGAAGGGGGCTGCTGACCATGCCAAGAGATGAGTCCATCCGCAAGGTGCTGGTCATCGGCTCCGGCCCCATCGTCATCGGCCAGGCGGCGGAATTCGATTACGCCGGGACCCAGGCCTGCCGGGTGCTGAAGGAGAGCGGGGTGCAGGTGGTGCTCTGCAACACAAACCCCGCTACCATCATGACGGACCAGAGCATGGCCGACGCCATCTACCTGGAACCCCTGAAGGTGGAGACCCTGGAGCGCATCATCGCCAAGGAGAGGCCCGACAGCCTTCTGGCGGGGCTGGGGGGCCAGACGGGCCTGACCCTGGCCATGGAACTGGATAGAGCGGGCATTCTGGAGAAATACGGCGTCCGTCTCCTGGGCACCGACGCCGCAGCCATCAGCCGGGCAGAGGACCGGAAGCTCTTCAAGGAAGCCATGGAGGAGATCCACCAGCCCGTGGTGGAATCCGAGGCCGTGGAGAGCGAGGAAGCAGCCCTGGAAGCAGCGAAGCGCATCGGCTATCCGGTGATCGTCCGCCCGGCCTTCACCCTGGGGGGCGGGGGCGGCGGCACGGCCCACAACGCCGAGGAGATGCGCCTCATCGCCCACACCGGGCTGGAAGCTTCCCCCATCCGGCAAATCCTGGTGGAGCACTCTATCGCCGGGTGGAAGGAGATCGAATTCGAAACCATGCGGGATTCTGCCGGCAACGTGATCGCCGTCTGCTCTATGGAAAACGTGGACCCCGTGGGGGTCCATACCGGGGACAGCGTGGTGGTAGCCCCCACCCTCACCCTGGCGGACCGGGAATACCAGATGCTCCGCTCCGCCTCCCTGGAGATCATTTCCCACCTGGGCATCGTGGGAGGCTGCAACGTGCAGCTTGCCCTGAACCCGAAGAGCTTCGAATACGCGGTAATCGAGGTCAACCCCCGCGTCTCCCGTTCCTCCGCCCTGGCCAGCAAGGCCACGGGCTATCCCATCGCCAAGATCACAGCGAAGATCGCTCTGGGCTACACCCTGGACGAGATCAAAAATGACATCACCGGCAAGACTTGCGCCTGCTTCGAGCCCACTCTGGATTACGTGGTGGTGAAATTCCCCAAGTGGCCCTTCGACAAATTTGCCGACGCAAGCCGCACCCTGGGGACCCAGATGAAGGCCACGGGGGAGGTCATGGCCATCGCCCCCAGCTTTGAAATGGCCCTCATGAAGGCCCTGCGGGGGGCCGAGATCGGCATGGACAGCCTGAACAAAGCCCCGGACGACGACGCGCCTCTCCGGGAGCGCCTGCAGCGGGTGGACGATCACCGGCTGTTCACCGTCTTCGAAGCCCTGAAGGCGGGCGTCAGCGTGGAGGAGATCCACGCCGTCACCGGCATCGACCCCTTCTTCATCCACAAGTTCCAAAACCTGGCGGTATTTGAAATGGGTCTCGCCGGGGACCTCACGGCGGAAGCCTATGAGGAGGGGAAGCGCCTGGGGTACACCGACGAAGCCCTGCTGCGCCTCAGCGGTACGAAGGCCCTGCCCTGTGCGCCGAAGGAGGCCGTCTACCGCATGGTGGATACCTGCGCCGCTGAGTTCGACGCGGAGACCCCCTACTTCTATTCCACCTTTGATGCCTTCTGCGAATCCCGCACCTTCCCGCGCTCCGGCAAGCCGGTGATCCTGGTGCTGGGCTCCGGCCCCATCCGCATCGGCCAGGGCATCGAATTCGACTATTCCTCCGTCCGCTGCGTCCATACCCTGAAGGAATTGGGCTACGAGGCGGTCATCGTCAATAACAATCCGGAGACCGTTTCCACGGACTACGACACCGCCGACCGGCTCTATTTCGAGCCCCTCACCCCGGAGGACGTGATGCACATCGTCTCTGCGGAGAAACCCGTGGGGGTGGTGGTGGCCTTCGGCGGCCAGACCGCCATCCGCCTGGCAAAATTCCTGGACAGCGCGGGCGTGCCCATTCTGGGCACCAGCGCAGCGAGCATCGACCTGGCGGAGGACCGGGAGCAGTTCGACGCCCTCCTGGAACGCTTCTCCATCCGGCGGCCCAAGGGCAAGGCTGTCCTCACTTTGGAGGAAGCCCTCGCTGCGGCGGAGGAGCTGGGCTACCCAGTGCTCCTGCGGCCCAGTTACGTCATCGGCGGGCAGAACATGGTCATCGCCCACACGGAGGAGGATGTGCGCATCTATATGGAGGTCATCCTCCGGGGGAAGATCGATAATCCGGTGCTGGTGGACCAGTACCTCATGGGCAAGGAGCTGGAGGTGGACGTGATCTCCGACGGGGAAAGCGTGCTCATCCCCGGCATCATGCAGCATATCGAGCGCTCCGGTGTCCACAGCGGGGATTCCATCGCCGTCTATCCCCCCTTCTCCATCGGGGACCGGCTGCTGAAAACCATTGTGGAATCCTCGGAAAAGCTGGCCCTGGCCCTGGGCACAAAGGGCCTGGTGAACATCCAATACCTTATCTACCACGGGGAGCTGTACGTCATCGAGCTGAACCCCCGCGCCTCCCGCACCGTGCCCTATATCTCCAAGGTGACGGGGGTGCCCATGGTGGACCTGGCCGCCAGGGTCATGGTGGGGCAGAGCCTCAAAGACCTGGGTTACGGCACGGGGCTGTACCGCCGCCCACCCTACGTGGCGGTGAAGGTGCCGGTCTTCTCCTTTGAAAAGATCGCCGACGCCAACGCCGCCCTCAGCCCGGAAATGAAGTCCACCGGGGAGGTGCTGGGGGTGGGGAAAAACCTGCGGGAGGCCCTGTTCAAGGGCCTGATCTCCGCCGGATACCATGTGGAAAAGCACAGCCACGGCGGGGTGCTCATCTCCGTCAACAAGCGGGACCAGCCGGAGATCGTGGATGTAGCCCGGCGGCTTTTGGAGCTGGGCTTCCGCCTCTACGCCACCGAGGGCACCGCCACCGAGATCTCCCGCCTGGGGACCGAGGTGGAAGTGGTGGGTAAGCTGGGCCGGGACGGCCGGGTGATGAAGCTGCTGGAAACGGGGCAGATCGACTACGTCATCCTCACCGGCAGCGCACAGAAGGCCTATATCCGGGACTTCATCCGCCTGAACCGGCGCTGCGTGCAGCTGGGCATCCCCTGTCTCACCAGCCTGGACACGGCGGAGGCCCTGGCGGATATCCTGGCATCCCGCTATACCCTGGGCAACACGGAGCTGGTGGACATCTGCCATCTCCGCAGGTCACGGCAAAAGCTCCGCTTCACCAAGCTGGAGACCTGCGGCAACGACTATGTATTTCTTGAAAATTTCGACGGCTCCGTCACCTGCCCGGAATCCCTCTGCGTCACCCTCTGCGACCGCCATACGGGGGTGGGGGCCGACGGCCTGGTGCTCATGGAGCCCTCCGCCGTCGCACCGGCGAAAATGCGCATGTTCAATGCCGACGGCTCCGAGGGGGCCATGGCGGGCAACGCCCTTAGGTGCATGGCGAAATACCTCCATGACCGTCAGCTTGCTTCCGGAGACGAGATCGCCATCGAGACCCACGGCGGGGTCAAAACCCTCAGGGTCTACACCACCGACGGCCTGGTGACCTCCGCCAGCGCGGACATGGGCCGGGCCTCCTTCCACATGGCGAAGGACCAGGTGGCGCTGCCGGGCGGGCAATTCATCGACTATCCCGCGACCATCGCCGGGAAGGAAAGACGCATCACCTGCGTGGATATGGGGAACCCCCACTGCGTAGTATTCTGTGACCGGGTGGACGCGGTGGATATCCCGACCGTGGGGCCCCAGTTTGAAAACGATCCAATCTTTCCCCAGCGGATCAACACGGAGTTCATCCGGGTGGTGAACCGGCGCACCATCAAGATGCGGGTCTGGGAGCGGGGCAGCGGCGAGACCATGGCCTGCGGCACCGGGGCCTGCGCGGCGGTGGCGGCGGCGGTGAAAAACGGGCTGTGTGACGAAGGGCAGGATATCTCCGTTCGCTGCAAGGGCGGGGAGCTCATCGTCCACTACACCCCGGAGGGCGTCACCCTCACGGGGGATACCAGGCTGGTCTATACCGGCGAGACGGAATTCTAGGGAGGGAAAACCATGCACTTCACGAAAATGCAGGGCTTGGGAAACGATTATCTCTATGTTTACGGGGAACCCAAAAACCCGGAAAGCCTGTCGATACGCCTGTCGGACCGGCACTTCGGCCCCGGCTCCGACGGCATGATCTGGATCTCCCCCTCCGCCCTGGCGGATTTCCGCATGCGCATCTTCAATGCCGACGGTTCGGAGGCAAAGATGTGCGGCAACGGCATCCGCTGCGTGGGGAAATATGTCTATGAGAAGGGCTACACAGATAAGACGCGCCTCACGGTGGAGACCCTCTCCGGGGTGAAGAACCTGGAGCTGCAGGTGGCCTACGGCAAGGTGCGCAGCGTCACGGTGGAAATGGGCCGGGCCGTGGTGAGCCCGGAAAAGACCATCCTTGTGAGCGGCGAAGAAGTGCGCCTCATCCCGGTGGATGTGGGGAATCCCCACGCGGTGATCTTCACGGAGGACGCGGAGGCGGCCCCCCTGGAGACCTTGGGAAAAGCCATCGAGCACCACGAAGCCTTCCCCGGGGGCGTGAACGTGGAGTTCGTACAAGTTTTAAGCCGCAGCCGCCTGCGGATGCGGGTCTGGGAGCGGGGCAGCGGTGTGACCCTGGCCTGCGGCACCGGGGCCTGCGCCAGCACGGCGGCAGCGGCAAAGCGCGGTCTCGTCGCCTATGGGGATCCCGTCAGCGTGGTGCTGGACGGGGGCACCCTCACCGTGACCGTGGCGTCCGACGGCCAGGTGAAAATGAGCGGGAGCGCCGAATTTGTATACGAGGGGGATACCGAGCTATGCTGACGCCCAACCGACACTATTCTGAATTGCAGGATTCCTATTTGTTCGCCCGCATCGCGGAGAAGACGAGGGCCTATCTGGAGGAAAACCCCGGCCAGAGGCTGCTGCGCATGGGCATCGGGGACGTGTCCCAGCCCCTCTGCCCGGCGGTGATCGCGGCCATGCATGCCGCGGTGGAGGACCAGGCGAAGAAGGAGACCTTTCACGGCTATCTCCCGGAGTGCGGCGCGCCCTTCCTGCGGGAGGCCATTGCCCGCCACTATGCTTCGCGGGGTGTCAGCCTCAGCCCGGAGGAGGTCTTCGTGTCCTCCGGCGCCAGCGACGAGCTGGGACATATCCTGGACCTTTTCGACCCTGCGAGCCCTGCCCTGATCCCGGAGCCCGCCTATCCCGCCTATGTGGACGCCAGCGTCCTGGCGGGGCGGAGGATCTTCCACCTGCCCACGGGCCGGGAGATGGGCTTCCTCCCCAGCCCACCCAGGGCGGGGAAGGGAGATCTTGTCTATCTCTGCTCCCCCAACAACCCCACCGGCGCGGTGATGGACCGGCCGGAGCTGAAAGCCTGGGTGGACTGGGCGCGGGAGAGGGGCGCGGTGATCCTCTTCGACGCGGCATATGAAGCCTTCATCCGGGACCCGGCCATCCCCCACAGCATCTTTGAGATCGAGGAGGCGCGGGAGTGCGCCATCGAGATCTGCTCCCTGAGCAAGACCGCGGGCTTCACCGGCACCCGCCTGGGCTACACGGTCATTCCCAGAGAACTGAAGCGCGGCGGGATGAGCCTCAACGCCATGTGGGTGCGCAACCGCACTACCAAATCCAATGGCGTTTCCTATATCCTCCAGCGGGGCGGAGAAGCCGTCTTCACCCCGGAGGGACAAAAGCAGGTGAAGGACACCCTGGCGATCTATCAGGGGAACGCCGCCGTGATGGCGGCAGCTCTGGACCGGCTGGGCATCCGGTACACCGGCGGCCTCAATGCGCCGTATATCTGGATGCAGTGCCCCGAGGGCTTTTCCAGCTGGCAGTTTTTCGACACGCTGCTGCACAGGATCCAGGTGGTGGGCACCCCCGGCGAGGGCTTCGGGGCCTGCGGCGAGGGTTATTTCCGCTTCTCTGCCTTCGGCAGCCCGGAGGACACCCGGGAGGCCATGGCGCGGCTGGAAGAATTATTGAAATAAGATTGGACGGAGGAAAGAAGACATGTGCGGGATCGTCGGATTCACGGGAGCGCAGGCGGCGGCACCGCTGCTGCTGGAGGGCTTGAAGAAGTTGGAATACCGGGGCTATGACTCCGCTGGCATCGCCGTCCTGGGGGATGGAACGATCCGGGTGGAGAAGGTCAGCGGCAAGGTGCAGCGGCTCTGCGAAAAAACGGAGGAGGGTCGGGCCGTTCCCGGCTCTACGGGCATCGGCCACACCCGCTGGGCCACCCACGGGGCCCCCACGGACCTCAACGCCCACCCCCATCTGTCGAACGACGGGCGCTGGGCTGTGGTGCACAACGGCATCATCGAGAACTATGCCGCGCTGCGGGAGGAGCTGACCGCCAAGGGTTATCCCTTCCACAGTGAAACGGATACGGAGGTCATCGTGCACCTGCTGGAATCCTATGACAGCGGCGACGTGAAGACCGCGGTGATGAAGACCGTGGCCCGTCTGGAGGGGTCTTATGCCCTGGGCGTCCTCTGCGCGGACAGGCCGGATACGCTGTTTGCCGTCCGGGAGGCCAGCCCCCTGATCCTGGGGTTGGGCGTGGGGGAGAACTATTTCGCCTCCGATGTGACGGCCCTGGTCTCCTATACGAAGAATGCGATCTATCTGAACGACGGGGAATTC
>JAEEGK010015606.1_pt1 | contig 16803 bp, 16 predicted proteins | sample 8958771 | NCBI WGS metagenome assembly JAEEGK01 (sample SAMN16246547, study PRJNA631951) | gut metagenome | biome: gut microbiome; feature: rumen; material: SC-attached | host: Bos | place: Iran: Karaj | collected 2018-10 | reverse complement strand
CATATAATATTATGGTATACGCTGTAGAACGAATTGAAATTAAGAATAATCCAACAAAAGTAACTTATGTCAAAGGTGAAGAATTAAATTTAAATGGTGGCTCAATAAATGTTATTTACAATGATGATAAAATTGAAGAAATACCAATGACTAATAGATCTGTAACAGTATCAGGTTTTAAAAAGAATAATGTAGGAAATCAAGAATTAACAGTTACTTATAATAATAAAACGGCTAAGTTTAATGTAACAGTTAAAGAAGCATCTTATGTTGTTCAATTTGATACTGATGGTGGTAGTTCTATTGAACCACAAATAGTTAACTATAATGAATTAGTAACTAAACCAAGTAATCCAACTAAAGATGGTTACACATTTAAAGATTGGAAATTAAATGGAAAGATATATGATTTTAATACACCAGTAACTGATAATATAACAATCATCGCTATGTGGACAAAAGTTGAAGAACAACAAGTTGTTTCTTTAAAAGATTTATTACAAAATGGTGGATACACGATCAATAATAACTTTGTATCATTTACTATTGGTGAAACGGTTGAATCTATTAAAAATAAATTACCAGGTGTTACTGTTGAAACTCAGAATTCTACTATTTCAACAGGAACGGTTATTAAATTAGGTAATGAAAGTTATACAGCTGTAGTTAAGGGAGACCTTAATGGCGATTGTAAAGCTAATTCTGGTGACTTATTACAAATGAGAAAATTCTTACTTGAAGAAACAAACTTAAATGGAGCTTATAAAGAAGCAGGTATTATTGAAAGTAAGAATGAAATTAAATCACTTGATTTATTAAGATTACGTCAATATCTTTTAGGTGAATATGTATTTAAATAAAAAGGAGTTTAAAATGAAAAGAAGATTACTAATTATTACAATTTTATTATTAATACCTAAAATAGTATTAGCTTCTCCTAATGTAACTATTAATACCAATGCTAGTTCAATAGAGAAGGGAGCTTCTGTTACGGCAACAGTTACTTTATCAGATACGGCAGCTTGGAATGTTAAGATTGAAGGAACAGGAGCTGCAACATGTTCATCTAAACAAGCTGATGTAACAAGTGATGGTAAAAGTACTACAAAGACTTTCTCTTTAGCTTGTACTTCAACTAGTGAAGGAACAATTACTTTTAAAGTAGTTGGTGATATAACTAGTGGTTCAGGTGAAACAAAAGATATTGCTATTACTAAAAATGTAACGGTTACAAAAGCAAGATCATCTGATAATACTTTAAAAGATTTAAAAGTAAATGGAACGACAGTAGCAGGGTTCTTATCAAGTAAAACATCATATATATTAGGTAATAATTCTGGAAACAGTATTAATATTAATGCAATAGCATCAGATACAAAAGCAGTAGTATCTGGAACAGGAAGTAGAGCATTAAAATACGGTAAGAACACTTTTGCAGTTACTGTAACAGCAGAAAATGGTGCAAAGAAAACATATGATATTACAGTTAATAAACCAGATCCAAGAAGTAATAATAATTATTTAAAAGGATTAACTGTTAATCCAAGTACTATTGATTTTAATAAGAATACTACAACTTACTTAGTTAAAGTAGAACATAGTGTTAATGAAATAACAATAAGTGGATCTACTGAAGACCCTAAAGCAACATTATCAGGTACAGGAACTAAGTCGTTAAAAGATTATATTAATGAATTTAGTATTGTTGTTAAAGCAGAGAATGAAACAACTAGAACATATATGGTTAGAGTAGCAAGGGCAGATGAAGCTGGTAATTATGGAAAATGAAGTACCGATAATACTGTTAAAGTTATTACAATTACAAATAATGATTTTACTTTTAATAAAGATATTAAGAAATATAATATCTTAGTTGATGAAGATGTTAATGAAATTGAAATTAATGTCACACCAAACGATAGTAAAGCCACTGTATCTGTTGAAAACAATACAGACCTTAAAGTTGGCTTAAATAAAGTAAATGTCGCTGTAATAGCCGAAAATGGGGATAGATACGAGTATCTATTTAATGTTTATCGAATAGGTGAAGAAAAGAAAGAAGAAACTGTTCCTGAAGAAGTAAAAGATGAACCTAAAAACAATAATATTTGGATGATTGTTTCAGGAATAGAATTATTAGTTATTATTGGATTATTACTATTATTATTTAAAAAGAATAATAATAAAGAAGATAATCAAAGTAATAATCAAGTAACAACATTTAATAATAGTGAACCAGTAAAAAAAGAGTAGTTTTTTAACTACTCTTTTATTAACATTAATGACTTATCTATTTTTGCATTCTTTTTATCGATAAAATAGTTCATGGCTTCATCAAAAACAGAAGTCATACCAATTGCATTAACAGCTATAAAGATAGCAAGAATGGCACTATTAAATAAAAAGTCAAAAGATTTTATTGAATGTGTTACTTTAAGTGAATCATATACTCTTTGAATCATAAAAAGAATTCCTACAAAAGAAAATAATGATACATTTCTATTGATTCTCATGCTTTTTTTATTATATCGAGTACCATCATGATCATAACCTGATTCAATAATAATACTTTTTTCACCTTCTTGGTTTAATAAATGATAAGCTGTCTTTAAAGTTGGTTTATCAGTATTAATATTCTGAGCTAAATAAATATATGCATTTCCTATCTTTTTATCATTTAATGAATCAACACATATAACGGCATCTTCAAAGCCAGATTCTTTACCATTCTCTTTTAAATAATTAATTAAAACATTTTCAATTATTTTGATATCAGTATTGCCATTAATTAAATTAGAAATATCTTCTTCCTTAGTATTACCTTCTTTTTCATAATATATTGTTGCTTTGTACATAAGTCCCCCTAATGGTTATTATTCTATAATAATCATTTATTTTTGTCAAAGGATTATGCATAGTATACATTCTTTAAATCTTGAAAAAAAGACCAAAATATGATATAATATACACTCGTTTAAAGGGAGATACCCTTATGAATTGAAAGGAGAAATGAATTATGTCAGCATTTCCAATAGGTGCAATAATCGCAATGCAAAGTCACCAAAGAAGGATGCAAGATGCAGCCAGAAGACGAAGAAGAAGAGAAGAAGAGGAAAGACAAAGACAAGCAGCAGAAAAACGAAGAAGAGAAGAACGTAAATTAATAGAACATCGTAAGAACTCTCCAGTTATTTGTAATAATGAAGGATGGCAAATAAATAGATGTGTAAAAGCTATCAGTATGCAATCTTGTGTACAAGACTTTATAACAGCAATTGAAGAAGTAAGACCAACTGTAATTGAAAGAGAAAAAGAAAATTATGATAGAAAATTAATTGATGTTGGTTTTGATTATGAATCAGATAAAAATAGTTTAGATACAGATATTGATAAATTAAGAGAATTAGGTATTTCTATTGATGGCGATTATTACACTTTATCAAGATTAGCTCATGTTGATAATAATATGGCAAAACCTATTAAATCAACAGAAACTTATGGAAATAGATTCACTATTATGAATGGTCAACCTATTGCACTTGACCCAAGTATTCTATCTATTGATGGTTATTTTGAAAAGAAATACCAAGAAATGAATCCAGAAGAACTAGAAAAAGAATTTATAAAAAATAGTAAAAAAGTTCAAAGATATCAAAAAGTAGGTAAATTATTAAAATTCTTATTAAAAACTCAAAAGTATATTGAGTTAAAAGATGATACTGATGATTTAGCAGCTAGACACAGTGAATGTGAACTAAGAAGAGAACAATTACAAAGTTATAAATCACTTACAAAAGAACAATTAGAAGCTATTAAATCTTATTTCTTACATATGAGTGAATTAGTAAAAACTAGTGATGAAATAAAAGTATTATTTGATGAAAGAGATGCTTTAGTAGAAGAAAGTAATGAAAGAGTATTCGATTTAGCTATTAAAGAAGTTATATCTAATAATAAGTATAGTGAAGTAGTAGCTGAAGTATATGAATTTATTAATAGAGTATATGCTAATGATGAAGAAACTATGAAACAAGTTTACGAATTAGTTAAAGGTGAATATCCTATTGAAGTACCAAGAAGATTTATTTATGATTTAATAATTAGTAATAGATCTAATTATACTAAAGATGGTGTAAAAGAATTATATAAAGGCTAGAGAAATCTAGTCTTTTTTTATGATACAATATAGTTAAGTATTTGAAAGGAATAATTTATGTCACATTATAATGCATATGATAGTTTTAAAACTAAGAAAAGTATTGAAAAAAAAGAACGAGCTAAGGAAAAAGCATTAGGTAAGAAAAATACTAACATTGATGATTTTATAATTAATGAAACAAATAATTATGGAATTGTTATCGAAGTTAGATATGATGATGCATTTGTTTTATTAGATAATGAAATTATCTTAGCTAGACTAAGAAAAGATATTAATTTAGTTTGTAATAAAGTTGTTTTCCCAGGTGATAAAGTAGTTGTTTTAAAAGAAGGATCTGACTATATAATCACTAATTTAATTAAGAGATCATCTCTACTATCAAGAATAAAAAAAGATAGTACAAGAAGAGATGATATTGGATTAACAAAAAATATAGCAGCTAACGTTGATTTAGCTATTATTGTTGTAGCAGCTAAAGAACCACCATTGCATTCTAAATTCATTGATAGATATCTTATGATTTTACAAAACAGTAATATTCCATCTATCATTTGTTTAAATAAGAGTGACTTAAAAACTGAGAAAGAAGATAAAATACTAGCTATTTATAAAGAATTAAATATCCCTGTTATTGAAACATCAACATATGAGAAAAAGGGGATTGAAGAATTAAAAGAATATCTATTAAACAAACAAGCTATCTTAGTTGGTAATAGTGGAGTAGGTAAATCATCTATTGTTAACGCCATTATGGATGATGATGAAATAAGAACAGGTCACGTCAGTGAAAAGAGTAAAAGAGGAAGACATACTACAACTTCATCTAAGTATTATATTTGGAATGATAATTCATCAATAATTGATACCCCGGGAATAAGAAGTTTAGATGTATCATCATTTAGTCCAATAGAAATACAAGATTATTTCCCTGAGTTTAATAACTGGAAAGATAAATGTAAGTATAATAATTGTCTACATTATCATGAACCAATTGATTCTTGTATGGTTAAACAAGGAGTTAAAAGTGGTTTAATAAATTGTGATAGATATGAAAGTTATTTAAGAATTATGAGTGATGTTTTAGAAGAAAAAGATTATGAAAAGATAATTAAGGAGTTAGTATGAAAATAGGAATAGATATTGATGATACTACTTTTAATACGGCAAAATCGATGATTAAATATGCCGATATTTTTGAAGAAGAAAGAACCGGTATAAAAAATCATAAAGATAACTTTGGATTAATTAAAGATAGATATTATTTACAAGAACTATATGATTGGGATCGTGATATTAAGTTTGATTATTTTAATAAGTACTATAAGAATGTATTAGAAGAATGTGAAATGTTACCTAATGCTAATACTGTAATTAAGAAATTAAAAGATGAAGGAAATATTATTCACTTTGTTACTGCAAGATTAATGAATATTCCAGGATGTGATGCAGAAAAGATAACTAAAGAAAGTTTATCTAAGAATAATATTCCTTATGACTATTTAACTTTACAAATTGATGATAAGTTAAAGTTCTTTAAAGATAATAATATTGATTTGTGTATTGAAGATAGTTATGAAACATGTAAAGAAATGGCTAATAATGGAATTAAAGCCATCCTTATGACTACTAAAATGAATGAAAAAATAGATTCTGGTAATATCAAAAGAGTTTATAATTGGGACGAAGTATATCAAGAAATTAAAAGAACTAGAGAAATCTAGTTTTTTTGACATCGTAATGAATATTTGATATAATATAGCCGTTTTAAAGAAGGGGAGTTTTTATGAGATATTTATCAGAAACCACAAAGAATGAATTAGATAGATTAGGATATGATAGTGTTCCTACTAATACGCGACCTGATATGACTTATCTATTATATTGGAATTGTCCAAAACATATTACTTTATCAATAGTTTATATACCAAAATTATCAGAAGATTGGTTAGTAGTTGCTTTTGACCGTTATAAGAATGAAAGTATTTCTTTATTCGATATTGAAGGATTTGAAATAGACGAAAAAGGACGTGCTCATTTTAAGAATGATGAGGATATCATTCCATTTGTCGAAGTTTTAAATAGTAAGATAAAACGCAACTTTCAATTTTAAATAAGAGACTAGATAATCTAGTCTTTTTTTATGTTATAATTTGCTTGGTGATATTATGGAGAAAATAATAACAAATGAATATAATCTTAAAGATGAAGATATGACGGAAGTGGTTAAAAGAGTTAAAGTATTGCTAATTAATAGTAAGAATGAACTATTACTAGGTTATTCTGATCATGAATATCAATGTCCTGGTGGTCACGTAGAAGAAAATGAAGATTTAATTGATACAATTAATAGAGAGATTAAAGAAGAAACAGGTATAGAATTAGGGATTAAAGAAATTGAGCCTTTTGCATGTACCTTAGGTTACTATAAAGATTGGCCTACAGTTGGTAATAATAGAAAAATAGAAATCTATTATTATGAAATTAAAACTGATATGAAACCTAATCTTAGTAATACTAAGTATACTGAAGAAGAAAAAGAAGGTAACTTTGAATTAAGATATATTCCTATCGATGAAGTAGAGAATGAATTAATTAGGAATGTAGAGATTTATGGCGATAAACATGGTATTGCTAAAGAGATGTTAAAAATGTTTGAAGTATATAAAAATATAAAGAAAATTGACTAGTTAAAACTAGTCTTTTTTTGACTTTTAAGTCATTTTGTGGTATAATGTAGCATGTTTCAGGGGGGGTATAAAATGAATACTGAAATGTTTATACATTTATGTCGTTTAATGAAGTTATCAAATGATTCATTAGTTGAAGCAATATGTGAAGATGGAGAAGTTATAGGTGTATTTTCTGTTTTTCATAAATATATTAAAGAACGTTATCCTGAGTTAAATAAGTACATTACATATAATGATGAAACTAAAATCGATGAGAATAAAAATTTAGCATACTATATGGAACATATAGCTAAGAATGCAAGAAAACCATATTTAGATGCATATCTATTTGCTAATTTTATTGATGATAGAAGACCACGTTTAGCTGAAGAATATTGTGAAGAATGGGAAGAAGAATATAAGCTTTTATTAGATATAGATAAGAGAGCTTACGAAACTTGTCCAGAGCTTATATCTGAACCAGAATATGAATCTGATGAAGAATTAAAACAAAGATATAATGAGTTAGAAGAATTTGCAAAAGGAATAGTTAAACCAAAGGTTACTAATGTAAAAGTAAGTAATGGTATAGGTGATCTTTTTGATAAAACTGTAAAAGGTAATAACGCTGAAGCAGATAAAGTTACTTTAAAAGATCAACGTAGTAGAAGAGAGTTAGATAGAAAACCAATAAAGAAAATTAATACTGAGCGTTATGCTAAATCAATTGTTGAGTTTATAAAATCATTATTAAAAAGAGCTAGTGAACTTAATAGAATTGATGGTTATATCTTAGCTAGAGATTTTGATGATTATAATCTAGGAAGATTAAAATATGGTGATAGCACTAATTACTATGAAGAATATTGTGCTGAAAAAGAATGCTATTTAATTTCATCAAGAGATTTTGATGATAAAGAATTAGAAGATAATCCAAGTTTTGATTCCGCAGATTGTTTCTCAATAGATGGAGACGTTTTAACAATAAGATTAAATTTCTCTTCAGATGATGCAAGTAATGATCGAAGTGATTCTTTTGTTTATGGTGGTATTCCTGAGTATAAAGACTTAGATTTTGATTATTTAAAATCATTATTATGGAATGAAGGTATCATTATTGAAAAAGAAGATAACCATGTATCAACTGATGGTGGATGGACACATCGAAATACTAACGTTCTAACCATTAGATACTATCGTAATGAAAAAGATTTAGAGAATTTAAGTAAATAAATAAAGACTAGAGAAATCTAGTCTTTTATTTTTATATTAATTGACATTTTTATATTCTAAATATATAGTATAGTGCTATCAAGAGGGGAAATACCATGAAGATTGAAGATATTAAAACCTATGAACAATTAAGAGAGTATTGTGAAGAAAGAGGTTATGATAATTTAACTCAAGATGAAATAAATCAATTATGTAATATGTCATTTGATATTGAAAAGGATATTGAAGAGAATAATCATCCTATTGAAGATATTAAAACATATGAAGAATTGGATGCTTTTTGTGAAATGAAAGGCTATGAAAAGCTTACTGACGAAGATATTGAAAAACTAAAACTTAAAGTATGGGAAATAGAAAAAACTAAAGAAGAAAGAATAGAAAAAAAAGTAAAAAATCCACATGTAGCAATAGCGGTAATAATGTTTGAAAGATCTTGTGCTGCGAGTAGAACTCATCATTTAGATAATTGTACTGAAGAAAGAAGACAAAGAAACGAAAAGAGACGATGGGATGCATTTAATAAAAGAGGTGGAATTATAAGAGAAGATCCAAGTTGGGAAAGAAGACTTCATTAATTATGAGACAATAAAGACTAGAGAAATCTAGTCTTTTTATGTTAAAATGAAATAGTAAGGATATATAAATATGGATAGACTATTAAAATATTGTATGGATAAAAGATATAGTTCAAGCCTAACCAATTTCTTAATTGAATTGTTTAAAACTTATTCATCTAATGCAACAGTAGAAGAACAACAAAATTTTATTGATGCGATAACAAATACTAATATTATTTTAGTAGATAGTTATGAAGCATTTATTAGTGTAATAAAAGATAAACTAAGAAAAGAAATTGGTTATGAAATGAGCAAACTTGAAGAAATAGGTATTACTTATGTATATAGACAAAAAGGTATCTATTTACCAATACCTAATACTAGTTCAAATAGTGTTAGTAGAATGATTGTTGTAAGAACAAATAAAGATAATGAGATTATTAATGATGAAGATAAAGTAGCTTTATCTCATGAAATATTTCATTTACTTAGATCTTATGGTAATGATGAAATTATCACAAGTGAAAATGAAATTAATATAAAAAGTGGATTGAAAAGAACAACAATACCAATTAGTGATGGAAAGATTAATTACTTCATTGGTAAAAGAGAAAACGAACGAAGTGAAGAGAAGTTTGTAGGCTTTTTAGGTGAAAAATATAAAGATTTAGTAAATATGGATATTAATATGGGTTTTAGTGCTCTTCATGAAATAGTTAATAGTGGAGAAAGATTTAATAATCTCCCTGGAAATGATAAAAATGAAATATTATCTTTATATTTAAATTTATTGATATTAAGTATAATTTACAAGGGAAAGGTATCAAGTTGCTTAAATTCAGCAAATGCGGATTTTTTAAGTATCTTTGAAAATATATATGGAGATAAAGCTAAACAATTATTTAAAAGTATTTATGATAAAGAATTCTATGATGAAAGTATTTTGAAAGAACTTGAAGTTATATTTAATCCAAGTTTATATACAGCAGGACAATTAAAATAGTGACTAAGACTAGTTAAATCTAGTCTTTTTTTTGTTATAATGTTTTTAGAGGGATAACTATGAAAGTAGAAAATAAGTTTTATTCAACAGATTATCAAATAACATCACCATATTTTAAAAGTGATATTCCAGAGAAGATAATGGTTGCATCAGATGTTCATTTTCAAATTAGAGTTAGTAAAGATATCTTTAGAATGCTAGTTAGATATGCTGAAGAAGTTAATCCTGATATTATTGTTATGCCAGGAGATCAAATAGAAATAATAGACTTTATTGATGATTCTGAAAACAAAGCGTTTTTTGAAGGTATAATTAGAAGATTAAGTGAGATAGCTCCTGTTGTTATGATACCTGGTAATCATGAGATTAAGAATTTTAGTAAAGAGAATTTTAAAAACAGATTAAATGAAGATGATACGATTAATTTAAAAGCTTTAAGATACTTTGATAGTTTAAATAAAATAAAGAATGTATACTTCTTAAATAATGAACAAATTACTTTAAAAGGAGCTACATTCTTGGGCTTTAGCCCTAGACTTAGTAGTTATCAAAAAATGAATGATAAAAGAGTAGAAGAAGAAGTTGTTGAAGATTACATAAAAAGTGGTCTTAAGATGCTTAGTGATGCTTATAATATATTACTTACTCATAGTCCACTACAAATAAGTAGTAACGGGGTATTTAATGCTATCCCAGATTTTAAAGAATTAACAGACTTAGTTGTAACTGGCCATTTTCATGATGGATATTTGCCAAAGAAATTAGATAAATTATTAGGAGATACTAATGCAGGATTATTCTTTACACCATTAGTTGCTCCTTATCCAGGTATTCTATGTAGAGGAGTTCATGACTTTGGTAGAGGTTACTTATTTATCTCTCAAGGATTCCGTAAATGGACTGCTGATATTCCTCTTTTTAATGCCTTTGAAAAGATAACAGCAAATGATGTAGAGAAATTAATTATATCTAATGGAAATAAAAATGTAATTGAAACACCAACATATAAACCATTTAGTAAGTAAAATATTTGAAATAAGAGACGAAATATGATATAATATACACTCGTTCAAGGGGATAGTATCTTAATATATATTTCGTCAATATGAAAATATATAAATTGTTAATTTACAAGACCTTATGAATATAATCATAAGGTTTTTTAAATCCTTGTGAAAGTAAAGGGGAAATAAACATGAGTGAAATAATTTGGTGGCTTTTACAACAACAAGAAGAGGAAGAAGAGGAAGAAAGAAGAAGAGAACAAGAAAGACGTGAACGTGAGGAAGAAGAAAAACGTAGGAAGATTGCACATCGTAAGAAAGCTCCTGTTATCTGGAATAATGAAGATTGGCAAAGAAACAGATGCATAAAAGCTATCAGTATGCAACCTTGTGTTCAAAATCTTATTTCAGTAATTGAAAATGTTAGACCAAAAACAATCGAAACGGAAATTGAAAAAATGGATCGAAGGATCTTAGAGGTTGGTTTTGAATATGAAGGTGTAAAAAATAGTTTAGATACTGATATCGATAAATTAAAAGAATTAGGTATAACTATTAGTGGAAGACAAAATGAATTATCAAGACTTGTTCCAATAACCTCTAATGTTGCAAAACCAGAAAAAACTAGTGAAACAATAGGTAATACATTTACTATTAAAAATGGTCCACCAATTGAGCTAGATTCATCAATTATATCTAATTCTGGATACTTTGAAAATAGATATAAGCAAATGAATCAAGAAGGTGTAGAATATCAATTGGATAATCTTAATTCAAGACTTAATAGATATCATAAATTTGGTAAAAAACTAAGTTTCCTACTTAGAACAAAAAAATATAGGGATTTAAAAGATGATATAAGTGTTTTAGAAGATAAAAAACAAGTTTGTGAACTAAGAAAAAAAGAAATGGAAAGTTATCAATCACTTAATAGAGATCAATTTGTAGTAATAAAATCTTATTTTGAACACTTAAAAGAATTAACGGAAATAAGTAATAGAATAAATTTATTATTCAAAGAAAAAGGTTATTTAAGTAAAGAAAATAATGCTAATATCTATGATTTAACTATTAAAGATGTTATTACTAATGGTGAATATAATGAACTAGTTTCTGAAGTTCAAGACTTAATTAATAGAATTTTAGGTAATGATGAAGAAACTATGAAACAAGTTTATGAATTAGTTAAAGGAGAATATCCAATTAACATCGAGAGAAGATATCTTTATGATTTAATTATTAATAACATAAGTGAACTAACTAAAGAAAGTGAAAAAGAAAAAAAGCTTAGCTAGAAATAGCTAAGTTTTTTTATAAAGAAAAGTATAAAAAATGATGTATTCTACTTTAAAATTTGATTTTAATATTGTATAATGGTAATGATAGTATAATGCTATAATTGTTTATAATAATCGGAGGTGGTTATTTATTGTGTTAGTAAAAAGAGATTATTTTTACTAGGACTATTTTTATTTCTTATTATGTTGGTTTCAGGAGTTTATTCATTAAGCGATGAAATGAACAAAGCAGAGAGTGGATTATCTACTAGTGCTGTTGATATTGAAATAAAAGAATATAACGAGAATAATCAACCGTTTGACAAAGATGGAACTGCAGTAATGCCTGGTGATGAGATTATATTAATTCCTAGAGTTAATAATCTTGGTATGGAATGCTATTTAAGAGCTAAAATAGAATATACTATTAACAATGAAATCTTTTCAGTAACTGATTATATAGAAGGTAATTATTCTTCTTGGACTAAGAATGGAGAGTATTACTATTATGGTTCTATATTCCCTAGAAGTGGTCATGTTGATTTATTTAACAAAGTAACAATCCCTAATTTATCTTCTAAGTACAATGGTAAACTTGTGGTTGTTCATATTGTTGTAGAAGCAATTCAGGCAAAAAACTTCGATGGAAACTGGAATAATGTAAAGATTAAAAAAAGTGTTGATAGGGCATATGATATTAACTATGATGGTGAATCGACAATAATATATGAAGACAATACAAATCATCATATAACGCTAGACAATGGATTCTTTGATAAACTTGGAAATATGGTTCCAGGTGATAAGGTTAATGAAACCATTAAACTTTTAAATAGTGGAAGTATAGAAAGCGAATATTTCTTATCTATTGATTATGATAATCTAACTGTTGAAGAATTAGGTTTACTTCAAAAAATGAAACTAATACTTCGTAAGCAGAATGGTGAAGTGTTAATAGATAGTAATCTAAGCGATAAAAGCAAACATAGTCTAGGAATTTATCAGAGTGGTAAAGGTGATATTTTCACAATAGAAATATCTTTACCTAATGATATAGATAATGATTTTAGCAAATTGTTTGCTAAGATCACATGGAGTTTCTCATATGAAGCTTTTAGTGAACATGATGAACCAGTCCCGATTACAGGGGACAATATTGATTGGTCTATAACAGCATTCTTGATTTCATCAATGGGATTCTTAGTTGTCCTATTCTTATGGAAGAGAGAATCTGAAAATATAGAAAAAGGAAATTAAAAAAGAAGGAGATTTAATTTATGAAAAAGAACAAAACATTTTTAGCTGCAATTGTTTTATTACTATTATTCGTAGTAGGAGGAGCAGTTGCATATTTTACAGACACTGATACAAAAACAAATACATTTACAATTGGTAATGTAGATATCGATTTAGTAGAAGCAAATTGGAGTACAACAGATTCTAACAGTAATGGAGTTCCAGACGCTGCAGAAGATTTAATGCCAGGACAAAGTGTTGCTAAGGATCCAGTAATTAGAAACTTATCAACAAGTAACCCTGCTTATGTATTTGCAAAAGTAGAAGTACCTTGTACTGCAGAATCTACACCAAGAGAATTATTTACATATACAGTAAATACTGGATGGACACAGTTATTATCAGTTGCTTGTACAAATGGAACTGCAACACACATTTATTACTATGGTTCAAATGACACTTTAACACCACTAGGAAAAGCTGCAAGTGCTTCAACTCCAACACCTACATCTGCTGCTGTATTTGATAATGTTACATTACTTAGTGCATTGACTGGTGCTGCAGCTGAAGGATTAACTGGAAACAAAAATATTGTTGTAACTGGTTATGGTATTCAAACTCAAGGTTTAACAGCTCCTGTTACACCAGCTAGTGTTTGGAGCAACTTCTCTAACTAATTTAGATTATGAAGATTGTTAAAGCGATTGTTAATGTCTTAACGACAATAATCATAGGTGTAGGAGGGTTAATTTTAGTACTATATTTATTTGGAATAGTTCCATATGTAGTACTATCTGGATCTATGGAGCCAACTATAGATACAGGAAGTTTGTGTTTTATTAATAAAAATGCAAAATATGAAGATGTTAAAGAAAAAGATATTATTGCCTTTAAATTAAGTGATGGTACTTTAGTTACTCATAGAGCAATTGAAATAACTGAAACAGGTATTGTTACTAAAGGTGATAACAATGATGGTGCAGATAGTAATCAAGTTAAAAAAGATAATTTTGTAGGTAAAAACTTATTTTGGATACCTAAAGTAGGTTATGCTGTTAAAGCTTTTCAATCTACTAAAGGTAAAATAATAGTTATTACTTCAATAGTATTACTATTTGCTGCTGGATTTCTCTTTGGAGAAAATAAAAAGAAAGAAGTAAAGGAAAATTAATTAAAATTATAAAGAAAGGGTGATGAAATATGCGTAGAATAAGACTAAGTATAGTTTTATTAATCATGAGTATTTCATCTCTTTTTTTAGTTAGAGACATATATGGAATATTTACAATAGCGACAATGCCGGATGTTAATATAATAACGATTTCACAAGCTGCAAGTTATACTGTGATTCATGAAACGATGGATTTAAATGGAACAACATATACAGAATATAGTCGCTCTACTGGAACAGGTTTAATTGGAGATACTGTTTCTCCTAGTGTGTTAACGCTAACAGGATTTGATTCACCTTCTGTTCAAACTGTTATCCTTGATACTTTTGCTAATACCGTTATTACTTATCGATATCCTAGAAAACAATATACATTGACTATTAATAATAGTAGCCTTGTAACAACAAGTACACCTAGTGGTACATATTATTATGGACAGCAAATTCATTTAGTAGCTGATGCGACTGATGGTAATGGTAATTCATTTACTAAATGGTCTGATAATACAACTAATAGGGATTATACATTTACGTTGACGGGTAATAAAACAATAGAGCCTATTTATGCTTCAGGATATATAATTACTTATCAACCTAATAATGGGGATTCTCCAATAGTTGATATTGTTGGTCAGAATCAACCACTAGGAACACTACCTACAGTTACAAATGATGACTGTGTAGGCAGTACTGGTGATTATCATACAAGAGGATGTACTTATTTCTATAGATTTGAAGGATGGTATACTGAACCAGGATTTGTAAATAGAGTTGATGCTTCATTTGTTCCTACAGGTGATATGACTTTATATGCAAAATGGAATAAATTATATTTTGAAAATGCAGGACCATTTACTTGTACAGGATCTAATTATATTGATACTGATATGCAATTGTTTAATCAATTAAATGCTGATAAAGATTTTGTTATTAAATTTACTGTTGATCAAAATAATGGTTTTACTTCATCTAGTGGCGATAGAGGAGCAATCTTTGCTGATATGAGTGAAGTGGGTGAACCATTCCCAGGAATTACGTTCTTCACATATAATAATACTAGTTATACAATGAACATTAACGTTCAAGGTCATAAGGTAAAGGATGCCAATACTGGTTATGTAACCGGTCAGAGTGTTGAAATCAAAAAAGAACTTGGAAAAGTTTATTATAGTTATAATGGTGGTACACCTGTTCAGATAAATGACTTTAGTAATTTCCATAATTACTTTAATAACAAAGCAACATTCTGTGCGGGAACAGATAAAAATGGAGCAATATATCGTTATTTCAAAGGTACTTTATCTGGCATGAGTGTTGAACTTAAAGACTTCCCATCATATACAATTCACTATGATGCAAATGGTGGAACGGGTACAATGCCTAATCAAAAAATTAATTTAGGTCAAGCACCAACACTTGATGCAAATCTATTCTCTATGGCAGGCCATTCATTTGGTGGATGGAATACTGCTCCTGATGGAACTGGAACAAGTTATCCTGATTTATATCAAATTACTAGTGACTTAGGTCAAGATGGTGATTATATTACATTATATGCTCAATGGATTGCGCCAGAACACTTCTATGTTCATTTTGATGCAAATGGTGGAACTGGTACAATGACAGATCAAAGATTTACTATTGGCACTTCTGCTGCGTTGACACAAAATGCATTTACTAGAACAAATTATGAATATAGAGGATGGAATACGGCTGCAGATGGATCTGGTACTCATTATGATGATGAAGAAGTAGTAAGTGATTTAAGCGTTGTAGATGAAGATACTGTTACATTATATGCAGAGTGGATGAGAATTGCATTTAGTCGTTCCGGTAACATATTATTTGATGGAACAGCTAATACATTTATTGATACAGGAATTAATGTATTCAGTAATGATCCTAATAATAATGATGTAAATATTAATAAAGACTTTGAAATCAGATTTACATTTGTATCTGTTGATTCAGATCAATTAACTTATACTCCAAAACAGCCAACAATATTTAATGTTAAAGATGAATCTAATTCATATATGCCTGGATTTAACTTACGTTTCAACGCATCTAATAACACCTCAAATATGACACCAACATATAAATGGGCTGGAAATACTGGTTCTTCAACTAACTTGTCAAATGTTCCGGTATCGTATGCCCCAGTTCAGTTTATTTATAAGAGAGTAGATGGTGTAATTACAATGCAATATAAGTACAATGGTGCTGAAAGTCAAGTGTTCACAATGATTAACCAAAGTAGTTGGACATTGAATCAACCATTTGCAACTGATGTAGCGTTTGGTGGATACTTTGATGGCAACAATAATCCAGGAAGATTCTTCAAAGGAACTTTAGCAGATATCATAATATTGTTAGATGATTAAAATATAAGAACTAGATTTTTCTAGTTCTTTTTTATGATATAATTAATTTGGGTGATAAATATGAATAATGTTGAAAGTTTACTATATACTTACAAGCATAGAAAAGTAGT
>JAEEGK010015604.1_pt1 | contig 16805 bp, 8 predicted proteins | sample 8958771 | NCBI WGS metagenome assembly JAEEGK01 (sample SAMN16246547, study PRJNA631951) | gut metagenome | biome: gut microbiome; feature: rumen; material: SC-attached | host: Bos | place: Iran: Karaj | collected 2018-10 | reverse complement strand
TAAATTTCATTTCTCATAAAAGCCATAGAATTTCGTTTTTTATTATCTAATTCTTCTTCAAAATTATATCTCATTCCTTCTTGATTACTCTGTGATATTTCATTTAAATTATCATCTTCAACATTTTCTGAATAAGAATCGTTTTCATCTAAAGGTATTGAATCAGCTTTTAAAATATAATCTATTTGCTTTTTAAAAACTTCATTAATATTTCTTTGATATGCCTCTCTTTGAGTTTTTGTATTATATCTTTGGTTTCTTGCATATTTAACGATATCTCCTTCATATCCTAATTTTACAGCATGAGATGATGTTGATCTTAATAATGATACTCTTTTCCATCTTCCCATTTTTTGAATTTGATCTTCTTCAATACCTAATTGTATTAATTTTATTTTTATTTCTTCTTTTGATAATTTTCTTAAATCCGCATCTGTACCTGTTACTGTTTTTATATTTTTATTTTGATTTTTTAATACATCCATTTCTTCTTTTAATGTTTTATTTTCATTATATGATTTTACTGGCATTTTTAAAAATGAATATCCACCATTTCCATTTGATGGATCTCCTATCCCTTTAATAGATAGCATTCCTTTTGTTTGTTTTGATTGTAAATAATTTTGAGTTATATTCCATGGAGTTGTTAATAATTGTTCTTCAATAACTTTTGCTAAATATTGCTCCTTTGGTAATGTGGTTTTATTATTTATATATTTATTTGTTGCATATGATATTTTATCTGCATTTGTTAAATTTTTTATTCCAACTTCTCTGAGTTTATATATTCCAAATTGACAACTTTCAAATTGACATATATTCTCTGGTTGGATACGCCTTTGATTGATATCACCTGGTAATTTTTTAAAATAACAAATATATTTATCTATTTCTATATTCATTTCTTTAAATATCTTTTTTAATACTTGTTCTGTTACAGTAGGAAATAGATTTTGAAATATTTTAAAATGAATTCCTGATTTATATCCAATTTCATTATATAACATATATGTATATGTTTCAATTTTATTTTTAAGAAAATTAATATATTGTCTTGAATTTGGTGGATATACTTCTATTTTAGGTTCTTCTTGTGCTACAGTGTATAGATGTTCTAATTCTCTTATATGAAATACTTTTTGTCCTTTTTCATTTTTGCTAAAAGTTATTAAAAAATTATATCTTTTTTTATCTAAACTGGTATTTATAGCACTATTTGGATGTGAGATTTTTTCATAAAATACTGGAGCTTTATACATATTATTATCTATTATATTTATTCCTTTTAATTCATTTTGATCTATTTGCCCTAATAAAGGTAATTTTTGCTCAGGTTTTAACAATATTTGAGAACCATTGGGACCCATCATGTTTAAAGTTTTTTGTTCTATTTCATTTAATTTCATATTGTTATTATTTTTATTATTAGATGTTATAAATAACTTTGTAGAATATAAATATTTCTTCATTTTATTTGCCATACCGAAATTGGCCATAAATAAAGGATACTCATCAATATGCTCAAATAAAGCTATTTTCCCATCTGCTAAACTCAATTTTTTAGCATTTTTAAATATTTCATATGAATTCATATACTGGATATTTTTTCCTAATAATTTTTTTTCTTTTTGATTTAAATATGCTTTAGTTACTAAATAGCAAGGATATCTTTTATTTTTAGAATCATTATTTTTATCATCATCTTCTTCCAAACTAAATTTTATTGAAAAATTTCTTTTCTTTTTGTCCAACATTAAATATTTACAAAAATTAGGTCTGTGGAAATCTGCCAAATCCTCATAATTTAAATTGACTTGATTATATGTAAAACTATAACAACATTTAGCATGTGATATATAACTACCTTTGGAATTTCCAAATTTCAAATTTTGTGAATAATAATTCGTTTTTTTTGGTAAGGTGCTAAAGAAATCAGTTATTACATTATTGGAATTATTGTTGAGATTATTATCATTTTTATTGCCATCATTTTTTTGATCTTCAATTATTTCAAAATTCATATTGTAATCATTTAAATCATATATTATTCTGCTATTATCTTTAAAGTTTTTGGTTATTTTTGAATTTGTCACATAAGAATCCATAAAGGCCCCTGATGTTAAATTAGTATTTATGTAACCATCAGCTCTATTTCTTTTTTTCTTTATAAAATCTTGAAGATCATATTTGTCATAATGGGATTGAGATACATTAAAATTAAATATATTTTCAGCATCATTATTATTATTTTTATTTATATTATTTGAAGAATTATTATTATTATTAATATTATCTTCTTTTTTAATTCCTGGTAATTTAACAGGTATAGATTTTTTATTAATTGGTGGATTAACATCCGAATTATTTATAACAGGAACATTTATCATATCTTTTTTATTTTTTAAATCTTGATTATCTTTATTAATAACATCAACATTAGCAATAGAAGTAGTAATATTAACATGACTTAAAGAAGAATCTTCAATTGTATCATATGATTCATCTAATTTTTCATTTAATTCATTCATATAATATTTAAGCATATTATCAACTTTATTATTCATTTTTTCTTCAATTTCTTCATTATTATTATTAATAATTTTTCCACTAAGATTATCATAATATCTCTCAGTATTAAATTTATTAATCTTACCTTGATTCATATCATTATTATCTTGCATAAAATAATTATAACCAAATTCACCATTCATAAATGAATTAACAATCATATTATTATTTGTATTATTTGGAGTATTATTTATTCTCTGAGATAAAGGAGTTAAATTACTAGAATTTGTTTTAGGTTTCATTAAAATATTAGTTGTATTTGGTCTAGTTGTATTTGAACTAACTGGTGCAGTATTAGGATAATAATTTTGATTTGAATAATTAATTCTTTTTCCTCCTGTTGATGATTTTGGTTTATTTGAATAAATATTTGAAGAATAATTTACTTTATTATAATTTAATTGTTTTAAATAATCATAAAAATTTTCCATTTTTACCATTTGTCCTGGATAAATATGAATATTATAAATAAAATCATTAAATTCATTTCTTGTTAACATTCCTATTTTATAATAATTATTATCATCATATCCTAATTCATATATTTTTCTTAAATATTGTGATAAACCAAATTCATTTAATAAATGTTTTAAATTACTTTGTTTTTTAAAATCTTTTTTATCATTTGTTTGTTGAATATAAGTTGATGGAAGTTTATAAATTCCATTTTGATATAAATTAATATTATTTGATAAATTTGATGGTCTTTTTTTTTTTTGCAATTGTATTATTACTATAAATTATTTTTGGAAGAGTTGATTTAACATTTTTAAGTTTTTGTTTATATTTTTTATCTTGACGATCTCTATCCCAATTATCCATCTTTTTAATATATTCTTTTAAGATTAAAATATTAAATTTAAAATTAAAGTTAAATTTAATTAAAAATTAATTGACGTTTTTAATTATTATTAATTATAAAAAAAATAAAAAAAAAGTGAATAAAAATTTTCATTTTTATTCATCATCAACATTTTCTTTTTCTTTACCTAATTCAACTAAACTTAATGAATTTTTTAATTTCATATCAAGATCTCCTAACATTTCAGTTATAAAGTTTACATCAACACTTTTTTGTAATATTGGTGATGATTGAGGTGTTTTAATATTTTTTGAATTTTGAACATTAATTTTACATTTATGAACATCTCTTTGAATTAATAAATTACAATAAATTTCAGATTTTTTTTTATTAATTTCTTCTTCATTTAATTCTTTATTATCTTCATTTATTATTTTTTTTTCTTTAATAGATATTTTTTCGTTTACATTATCATCAAAAAAATCATAATCAATGAATTTATTATCAAAATCACCAGTTTTTAAAATTTCAACTTTTTGAATAACAAAATTATTAATAGTCTCCACACAAAAAGGCCATTCAATATCGCAAATTTCCTTTTCTTTATTTTCTTTAGATTTAGCTTCAACTTCTTTAGTTCTTTTAATAGATTCATAAACATCTTTATAACATTTTTCCCTAAGTTCCCATATATCATTCATATTAAAACCAAAATAATTACTATCCAACAATTTAATCATAAATTTTTCACTATTAAAATTTTCATCCTTAATTTTTTCTTCAAAAAATTCATTTAATTCATTAAAATCATTAAATTTTAATATTTTATCTTTTAACTCTTCCAAAATTGCTAAAGCAGCTCTAAATAAAACAATATTCCCATCTAACATCATAGCATCCCATATAACATAAAAATTTAAAAATGAACATCCTTCAGCATAAAGTGAATCAAACCATTTATAAAATAAATTCTTTAAACAAATATCAGCATTTAAATTTATAATATGATCTTTAACTTCTTGTATTTTATTAAATAAATTAGATACAACTAAACAATCAACCATCATTCCATTTAATTCACTAAAATAATCATTTGGAAGAATATTTTCTAATATTTGAGTAAAAACCCAAAAAGTATTTTCTTCATTTTCAAAAATAAAAAGTAATCTTGCAGCAAAATAATTAAAACCTTGACAATAACCAATTTTAGGATTTCTTCTTGAATATGCTAATAAAATATTTTTTAATTTTTTTGGATCATCTTCATTTAAATTTTTCTCATCTGGAAAAGTTCTTGGAATATCAGCATCAATTATATTTTCCCAATTTGAAGGAATATTATCTGGATAATTATTTAAAATATTTTGATAGTAACCTTTATTATTTTTTTTTTCTCTTGCTGCTCCACTTGCATAAAACCAAAATTGAGGTCTGAATTCTCCTGGTACACCACTAATCATTAATTTTTTTAATTTTTTTTTTGTTAAATTATACTCTGTTTGATCTGTTGTTGAAAGACTTTGGATTAACTATTATCAAAATTTTTTTTAATTTTATTCTTTTACTTCTTTACCATTATCTTTCCATGTTAAATTTGATACTACTATTCCTTTTATTTTTGATACTATATTTTCTTTTTCTGATGTATTATCCATATAAAAATTAAATTAAAATATAATTTTATAATTTTTAAAAAAAAATAAAAAAAATAAAAAATAAAATAAAATTAAAAATATAACTTACCTTATAAAATGTCATTTAATTTTAATTCTGAAGTTGTTGATAATAAACAAGCATATAATACTTCAGGGAATAAATTAACATATAATTTCGTAACAGATCCTCGATTACGAAGAGGACATAATTTTGGTGTTGTTTATGTAACATCAACATCATATGATAATACAGGAACAAATCAACAAAAAAAACCAAAACCAATTAATCCTAATTTAAAAAGACAATATAAATTTGGGAATAAATACTCAATTGATGCAGTTAGAAAAATGGAAGAAGAAAAAAGGAAAAAAATGAATAATGATGGTTTTGGAATTTATACTGAACCAGTTACAACAACAGTTATGCCTAAACCAATATCATTTGAAAAAATTGTTCAAACTGATCCTTTACCTGAACCACCTGTTCCTGTTTTAATTTGGCCTGAAAAAACTGGAATTGATGTTGAAACTCAAGTTAATGATGGTGATTTATTTAATTTTACTCAGGAAGTTAAACCACTTGTTAGTATTATTGTTAGTAAAACTTTAGAAGATTCAAGAAGAGAAGTTTTAGAAGAAGAAGAAATTAAAGTTATGAAAGAACAACAAGAAAAATATAAACAATTTAATGAAGAAGATGAAAATAAAATTAAAGAAATTGAAAAAGATGAAAATGAAAAATATGAAGAAATGAAAAAAGAAAAAGAAGATAAATTAAGAAGAATAGAAATGACAAAAGATTTTCAAAAAAAATTATATTCGAGGATAAAAGGGAAACAATATATAAAAAAAATATTAACAGAAACACATTCATTTCTTCATGAAAGAGGATTATATAAAACAAAAGATGCAAATGATTTTTATACAGATTTATTACCAGATTTACAAAATATTGCAGATAATCAATTTAAATATTCATTTACAAATCTTGATAATATTCAAAGATTATTAAAATATAAATATATTAAAGAAAATAAAGAAGGTCATGTTCAATCAATTATAGATGAAAAGAATAGATTAAAAGAAAATGAAAGAATAAAAGAAATATTAAAAATAAGAGAAGCTGAAGAAGCACAAAGAAGAAAAGAAGAAAGAGCAAGAAGAAGACATGAGAAAATATTAGATGGAATAAGAGAAAAATTAAGACAAGAATTATTAAATGATGCTGAATTTACAGAAGATAATTCACCAGATAATATTTTTGATATAAATGGATATTATCAAAAAGATAAAGGTTATACTTTAGTAGGAGGACCAATTGGTCAAATGGCTTTAGTATTTGAAATAATGAATAAAATAAATCCTGAATCTGAATTTCTTAATGAAGAAAAAATGGAAAAAATTTTAACTGCTTTTATTGAAAAATCACATTCATTTATTTTTGTATATAAAAATGAAGATATTGAATCATATAAAGAAATTGATGAAAATATAGAAACAATTGAAGATATAATAAGACCAGATGATAATAAATTTGAAAATGTTATTCAAAAATTTTATTCAAATACTTTAATTAATGATGATATGTTACAATATATTTTTGATTCTGCTAAAAATTCAATTGGTTTAGAAAATATTCAAGAAACTTATTTTAAATTATTTCATTTAATGTTACATAAATTTAAATCAGGAACTGATTTTGGAGTTGTTAAATTTGTTCAAAGAGAAACTGCAATTGATGAAATTCCTTTAGAATGTATTTGTTTACTTGAACCTGAAATTATTCCTATTGAAAATCCTGCTGAAAAAGTTCCTGATAAACCAAAAAGTAAAATGTCTATGTTAAAAAAGAAGAAAGATGTTAAAAATTTTTATACTCATTTCATTTCTGAAAAAATATATTCTATGAATTTTGTTTCCGAAAAATTAAAAATTATTTGTATAAATAAGAACTTTGATAGAGTTTGGAGGAAGAATTTTTTAGATTGTATTGATTTTACATATAAATTTGAAGAAGGGGAAAAAGATACTTTTATTGAAAAAATAAATGAAAATTATACTACTTTCCTTACAGAATTAGAAAATAATTTAGCACAAACATATCAAAAAGAATTAGTTCCTTTACAAATTTTAGTTCCAAAAGAAGAAGAAGAAGGTGAAGAAGATAAAAATGAATAAAAAAAATATCAAAATTAGTTCAAATAAAATAAAAATAATAATATATTTAAAATATAACATAATAATTTATTAAAATAATAATACATTTATTTTCTAAAAATATAAAAATAAATTTTAGAAATTCATATGAAAATTTGCAAAAAAAATATGAAATACAACAATAAGATTTACCTAAAAAAATGAGGAGAAATGCTTGATAAAATTATAGCTAGTTATAATCAAAAAATGAATATAATGGCTAGGTAAAGAATAGAAAATACAATAATTATTATAATACTCAAGACCTTATTCTTTGTGAAAATTTTGGGAGAATTTTTGTATTTTATAAATAGTTGTTTCATCTTAGAAGTTGTAAAAAAATAAAGTTATTTTTCCTTTTTTTTTTTTTTTTGTTTATTTATTAATTTTTTTATTATATTTAATAAAAGAATTTATAATAATATAAATTTTTCAATATTCAACTGAACATATAGTGTATTTAATTAATTCCCAATAGTTATCACCATTTATTTTTAATTTATCAATACTTTCTAAATCTGTTTTTAAATTATTGTTAAAATATTCATCATATAATTTTATTTTATTTTCTTTTTTCCATTTTTTAATATTATCATAATTATCAAATATTTTGATATTTAAGTCATCAACATTATTTTTTGAGGCAACATTAATGAATAAATTAATAGGTTCATAATTTAATTTAATATTATTTGAAAATAAATGAATTGTTGGATTATATTTTTTCATTAAATTATTTGATTTTATTTGAATATTGATTAAGCAAGATTCATTTTTTTTTAACTCATTTATAAATCCAACTTTTACTTGTAAATTCTTTGAATCTCTTAAAAAAATATATATTGGTTCTTTTATTTCTTTTCCTTCATTTTCTACATGTAAATCAATAGTTTTTGATGATAAAACTGCCATATTAAAATTTTTTTGATGTTCAGGTACGCTTAATTTTAAAAAATATTTATTTTTTTCTGAAAAAATTGAGCTTATAATATTCTTTGAAACCATTTTATTTTTTTTAAAAAGGATTTTTATATCTTCATTTTTATTAATAAAAATTTGATTATCTCCTTGACTTACAACAATCATAGGATGTTGATTAGAATGGAATTTGAAACAATTATAACATAAATTAAAATTATTACAAATCAAACATAAAAATTTATGTTCAATAATTCTTCCACTGCATTTATCACAAAATGCAGAAAAACTTTTTTCAGGATATTTCATATCAATTATCTTAATTTTTTTTTTTGACACTTCTTTATTTATCTCATTAATTCTATTATCAGGAATAATTTCTGAAAAAATTGATTCTTTTAAATTAATACTATTAGAAAAAGGAATTTCTTTGAAAATATTTTTACCTTGATCTTCTGAATTTTTTTTAATTAAATTAAATTTTTCATTTAAAAGTTGTATTTTAGATGAATTTTCTTTTTTTTCCATAGAAGATTTAATGATATCTAAATTAGCATTTGAATTAATTAAAATATCATCATCACTTAAATCATCTTCATCAATTTTTTTTTCAATTTTAATTTCTAAAGGCATACTTTTGCTTTTTGAATTATATTTACTTTCACAATTAATTACTTGATTTAAATCTTCATTATTTGAGATTTCTATTTTTTCATTATCATTATAATCAATATAATATAAAAAAAAATCTTCATCATCTAATAATTCTATATTTAGAAATTTTATAATAGATTCTTTTAATGAGGAAAAATTAAAAGGAACAGAAGATGGAAAATTAAAAGAAAATTTCAATTTATGATAATGTAAAGTAAATTCTTTATTCATTTTATTATAAAAATTAAAATTTTTTATAAATATTAAAAAAAATAAAAATTTAAATGTCAATAAGTTCATCAAATCAATCATCTTTAGGAAATAATCATGAAAATATTCAATTACAATTTGAAACACTTTTAAATAATCCTAATGAATGGAATAATAATGAAATAGAAACAACTCGTCAATGTTTTAAATATTTATATCTAATAATAAAAGAAAATCAATTAAAAATAGAAAAAATAGAAAGAACAAAAGCATCTAAAAGTGAATTAAATTCATCATTAAATATTAAAGCAAATATTGCAGATATAATGAAAACTTTTAATGAAGTAGCACATAATATTGAACAAAGACCAACAAAAGATGATATTCAATTATTATTAGATGAAAAAGCAAATAGAGCAGATATAAATAATATTATTATGACTAGACCTTCTTTAGATGATATTAAAACAATTTTAAGTAATGGTGATTTAAAAATTAATTTAAAGTATTCTTTAGATGAATTAAATAATAAATTTGTTTCTATTCAACAATTTAATGAATTAATGAATACTAAATCTAATAAAGAAAATGTTATTGCTGCTTTACATAATAAAGCAAATAAAAATGAATTAATTGATATTCAAAATCAATTAAATAGTTTTAATCATGGAGAAATTAATAATAAAATTCTTCAAATTGATAATGATTTAGATAGATTAATTGATAATATAAAAAAACAATTTTCAAATGTTAATAATGTTTTGAATAATTTAACAACAAATAAAGTTGATTATAAAGAAGTTGAAGGAATATTAATGAATGCTAATAATGAAAATAGAAATTTAAGTTCAAAAATAACTAAAATTGATAATGATTCAAATAATGTAAAAAATGAAATGAATGTATTAAAAAATAATGTTTCTTCAATTAATACTACTTTAAATATTTTAGATAATAAATTAAAAAATTTAGCAAGTACAAATACAAGTACAAATGATAATTTATTTTCTATTTTTAATGATAAAATTAATAAATTAAATGAACAATTAATTCAATTAAATAATACAATTAATAATAACACTTTATCACATAGAGATTTGGAAATAATAAATAAAAAAATTGATAATATAACAAATAATACAATTTCTGCTTCAAAAGCAGAGAATTATTGTTCTTTTAATGAATTAGATAATTTATATAAAACAATTAAAACAGAAGTAAATAATAAAATAGAAGAAATGCAAATGTATGTTCATGAATATATAAAAAATTTTGATAATGATCTCCAAAATTTATTAAATAATAAAGTAAATTTATCAGAAATTAATAAATTATTGAATAATAAAGTAGATAAAAAACAATTAAATCAATTATTAGAATCAAAAGCAAATAGAATTGAAATAGAAAATATGAAAATTTCCTATGAAAAAATTAGTCAAGATTATATAAATAAAATTGATTATAATAAATTTGATTCTTTTGTAAATGAAACAAAATCAACATTAGATGCTTTAAAAGAAGATTTAACATTAAAACCAAATATAAAAGAAGTATTAAATTACATAAAAAATAAATGTGATATAGATGATGTAAATAAAGCATTAATTGATATTCACAATGAATTAGATAATAAATTATCATTAGAAAATTACAATAATGCAATGAATAATCAAAATGAAATAAATAAAGCTTTAATTAAAGAGAATTGTATTGGTAAATGGAAATGGTTATCAGGAGAATTAATAAATGGATATGCTATTCCATGGGAAGAACAATGTATAAATACTCAACCTGAGAATTTTATATGGGAAAAAGATAATATTTCTATTAAAGTAAATGATAAAGGAATTTATATTATATCTTTGGGTATTTTTTCAAAAGAAAATCCTGAAATACAATTAATAATAAATGGTGAAGTAATTTTAAATAAAATTATTACAAAAAATGAAATTAAAAATAATGAACAACAAAATGAAAATTATGGATTTATAATGGAAGATAAAGAAATGAATATTTTAAGAGATGATATTTCAATTATTGGTTTAACTATAAATGATTTCTTTTTAATAGGAGAAAAAAGTAGAATTACAATATCATATAAAGGAGAAACAAATAATAAAGTAAAAGGATTTCTTAGTATAAAAAAAATATGTTAGATACTCTCAATTATTTTTTTTTTTAAAATATTTTTTTTTTTATTTAATTTTTGAATAAAATTTATAATATTTAATAATATATTCATTTTTATATTATATCATGAAAATGATTAAAATCAACTGGATGAGAATCTTTACCTTTTTTAGGTTGAGCTTCTTTTAATAATTCATTAAATTGTTTTTCTCTTTCTTCATCATTCATTTCTTCTTCTTCATTTTCTATTTTATTATTAAAATCTTTTGAATCCATTTTTTCATGGAAATTTTTTATAAATTTTTCATCTCTTTCTTTTAATAATTCTTCATTTTTTATTTTTTCATTTTCAATTTCTTCATTATTAATTTCTTCATTATTAATTTCTTCATTTATATTATCATTATTTTCATTTTTTTCTTCTTCTTTATTTACTTTATTATTGATATTATTTTCTTCATTTTCAAAATTGTTTTTTTTTTCATCAACTTCTTCTTTATCAAAATAAACATTTTGATTTCCTTTATCTATTTCAATTGGTTCTTCATATTCATAATAATTTTTATCATTATTATTTTTACCATTATTATTTTTATCATTATTATTTTTATCATTATTTTCTTCATCATCTGCAATTGGTTCATCTAAAGGTTCTTTTTCTTCTTCTTTCTCATTTTCATCTACTAATAAATGCGAAAAATCATGAATATTATTATTATTTAAAGTATTTTTTCCAAAATCTAATTTTGGTTTTCTTGAAGAATTTAAATTTGATTTTGATTCATTTAAATTTTTTTCATTTTCAATTTTAGATTTTGATTCTTCAATTTTTGATTTTTCAAATTTTTTTGTATTTATTAATTCTTTAATTTCTTCATTTATTAAATTTGTTTCTTTTAATAATGATTCTTTTTCTTTTTCCTTTTTAATTAATTCATCCATAATTCCTGCATGATTTTCATTTTCTATAATATCATTTTCTTCATATTCCATTTTTTGAATTGGTTCATACATTTCTTTTATTTTATTTAATAATTGTTCATTTCTTATTGTTTCATTTCTCATTTCTTTTAATAATTTTAATTTCTCTTTTTCTTTTTCAAAAACTATTTTTTCTTTAATTGATATTTCTTTTTCATATTTTGTTTTATGAATTCCAAATGCTCCATCAATTATCCCAAATTTTTTTTCTAATTGTTGTTTTAATTTTACTTTTTCTCTTTCTTCTTTATATATTTCTGATAAATCTTTAAATTCTTTTATATCATACATTTCTCTTCCCATTTCTTCTATTTTTTGTTTAAATTCTTTTAATTCTTTTAATTTTGCTTCATTATCTTTTTTTCTTTGTTCATTTTTATTTCTTTGATTTCATTATTTTTCATTTTCTCTTTTTAAATTATTATATTCATTATCTACTCTTGTAACTTTTATTTTTCTTCTATCAAAATTTTTTATTTCTTTTGATAAAAGTAATTCATTCATTTTTTGTTCTCTTTTTAAATCTTTAATTTCATTTCTATAATATTGAACATCTTTTTCAATTTCATTTTTTTTTTCTTCCATTTGTTCACTATAATTTGGTTGATTTAATTGTTTTATTCTATTATTTAATTTATTATATTCTGTTTGATATTGAGTAATTATTTTTTCATTATTTACATCTAAATTAACTCTTTCTTCATTATTATTTTTATTATATTTAGTATTTGGAATTTTAAAATTTTTAGATAAAAGTGAAACAATATTGTTTAATTCACATACTAATTTTAATATTTTATTATTTTCTTTGTTTAAATCATTTTTATTTTCTTTATTTTCACTCAATATAGTATTTATTTCAGGTTTAATTTTTAAAAATAATTGTTCAGCAGAATCAAAATTTGAAACAAAATTTCTTTTTTTTGCAGAAACTCTTAATTTTTTATTATTTATATTTGATTTTTTCATTTTATTAGATAAAGATTGTTTTTTTTGATTAACTGAACTTGTTAATTCAGTTTTTTCAAGACTTTTATTTTCTTCAAAAATATTTTTATTTTCATTATTATCATCATTAATCCTTTCTTCAATATTTTCATTATCATTTTTGTTATCAACAATATTATCATCATTATTATTTTCTTCATTAATCTTATCTTCATTATTATTTTCTTGATTAACATTATCTTCATTATTATTTTCTTCATTTTGGGTTTGTTCATTATTATTTTCTTCTTTTTGAATTTTTTCATTATTATTTTCTTCATTATTAAATTCTTCATTGTTATTTTCTTCATTTTTATTTTGTTCATTATTATCTTCTTCATTTGTAATTTCTTCATTATTATATTCTTTATTATTAATTTCTTCATTATTATTAAAATCTAATAAATTTTCTTCTTTATTTTCTTCATTAATTTCTGATTTTTTACTTTCTTCTTGAAAATCTTCATAATTTTCTTCCTTCTCTGAAATATTATTATTAATTTCATCTATATTTTCATTTTGTTCATTTTCATTTTGAAATTCTTTATCATGTGGTTTTACTTCAATTTCTTTATCTATTTTTGTTGTATCTTGATTTTCAAAATTTTTATTTATCATATTCGATTCTACATCATTTAGTTCTTCATATTGTAATTCTTTATCTGAATTTGTTTTATTTACATTTTCATTTTCATTATTATTAGAAATTAAATCAACTATATCAGTTTCTTTATTTTTATTTTGATTGGAATTAATATAATCAATATCTTCATAATTATATAATTTTTCATCATTTTGTAAATCATTTTTTTTATTTGAAATTTCAGATAAATCTACATTTTCAAAATCACCTGCATAATCACTCATTTAAGTTATTATTAAAAATTAATTAATATTTTAATGAAAAATGAAAAAATTCAAAATAACTCATTTCTTAAAATACTTGAATTACAAAAATTAATTATAAAAGAATCATCATTAAGAAGATTATGTAATAAATTTTATTAATTTAAAAATTATAGTTGTAAAAGAAAGAGATGAAATTCTTTCAAATTTAAAAAAGAAATGTGTAGAATTGTATAAAACTAAATTAGAAATTAAACAACTATTAATTAATAACTCAAAATATGAAGAAAACAAAAAAAAGTTAAAATTTGTAAATAATCCATATTCTTATTTGAGTCAAACATATGACATTATTACTAATTTCCTATTATTATTAAGAAATGATCCAGAAATAATTTTTAAAATTGTTTCAAAAATTTCAACATTAGATATTTCTATTGAGCAGATTAATTCAACATTTTTTACTTTTTTAGTAGATAATTTTTATGAAAATATTTTATCTTCAAATTCAATTGAAGATGAATTACTTGCTTTAATATATAGAATTGTAAAATTAGAAATTAATAAATTAAATGATAAATCTAATTTAAATACTTTTTTTCAAAAATCAACATCAAATAAAATATTTAAAGCATTAATTAATAAAAATGATATTAAAGAATATATTAATATGATTTTAAAAGATATTATTGAATATCTGGAAAATAATAGTGATAATTTATTAACATTTGATTTGGAAGAAATGAAACCAAAAAAATCAGAAATATCAACAATTTCAAATGATTTTTTGGAAAAATATATTCCAGATATAGATAAAGAAACTCTTTTAAAAGAAATTAATTCAACAGAAAATGAATATATAAAAGAATATCTTCAATTTCAAATTGATAAAATGGGTGATGATATTAATATATATTCAAATAGTAAAATTGTAATGAAATTTTATTCAGAAAAAGAAGGTCAAAGTCTTTTTGTTACTTTTAGTAGAGATTTTGAATTGGTTAAAAGGGTAGTTGATAAATTATTCAATAAAATTATTGAAAATATTCATTTAATTCCATTATCAATTAAATATATATGTAAAATAATATATATAGTTACAAAAAAGAAATTTCCAGATATGACTATTATAGAATCAAATATTTTACTTGGCATTTTTTTTTTTGAAAAAATTTTTTTTCCTGGATTTATTGATCCTGATGGTATTGGATTAATTAATTCTTTCTTTCCAAATTATACTTTGGAAAATATTAATATAGTTAAAAAAGTAATTAATCAATTAATAAAATTAAGATTATACTCAGAATTGGGATATACAATATTTAATTGGTATTTTATAAAAGATATTATTCCAAAAGTTTTTAAATTTTATAATGAATTAATTGATGTAAATTTCCCAAAATATATTGATAAATTAGTAAATGAAGAAATTGCAGATGATGATTTTTTTTATAATTATTTTGAAGAAAATCCTACTAAAAATATTTATTATCAATCAATTTTTTTTTGTATTGATGATTATTTAAATATTGATAGATTAATTAATTTATCACCTCCTACTTTTCCAATTAATTTAGATAATATTAATTGTAAAAATGAAAAATTAAAACAAGAAATTTTAGCAAAAAGAAAAAGAATGAATTTATTATATGAAAAATTAATTAATAAATCTTATTCTCAAAAATTAACTAGTTTATTTATAGAAGAAAAATTTTCTAATGTTAAAAATTATATTTTATTAACTCAAATTTTATATTCTGATTCTTTTTTAATTATTAAAAAATTAAATTCTAATCCATGTTATATTAGAGAAGAGTTAAAAAATGATTCAAATGAAATAAATAGAATAATTAAAATTCAAAATTTTTTAAGTAATTTATTATATTATTACAGAACTTTTAATACTTTAAAATTTTCAGATAAAATTAAAACAAATACAATAAGTATTTTAACTGAATTAGTAAAATTTGTTGGAACTGGAAGCTTTGTATCTAGTTCTTCAATTCCTTCTGAATGGTATGCTCAAACATTAATTCAATTATTAATTAGTTTACCTGAAGAATATAAAGAAAATGATTTTGAGAAAATATATTCTCAAATAACTGAAAATTTAATTAAATCAATTCAATCACTTAATTCAGAATATATTAGTCAAATTTATAGTGATTTAGATTTTACAGAAACCACAAAAACTAATTTACAATATGTTAAAAAATGCCTTATTGAAAATAGTTTAAATAATATTGCAAAAAAATTTATTGAACAAGAAAATTTAGATTCAAGTATTTATTTAGAATATGATATAAATTTATCAAATATAAGATTCCATATAATAAATAAAAAAGATAAAGAAAATGATAAATTAAAAAATAAATTAGTTAAAGAAAAAAAAAATGAGAGTAAAGATAATTCTAAAAAGAAAAGTGAATGTGATAGTATTAATGATTTTATAAATAAATTCCCATCTTTTTCAACATATCAGTTAAAAACTGATATTGATTTATTTACATTATATGAATCAAATAAAATAGGTGATTATTTTATAAAGTTTTTTGAAGATATTAAAACATTATTACCAAATTTAGAATTAAATTCTATAATAATTGAATTACTAAATACTTATAATAATTATAATAACATTAATAATGATTTAGAATTAAAAGTTAAATATAATAAAAAATTTAATAAAGATGATATTAATTATGATGATTTAATAGAAAAAATTGATGAAAATATAGAAAAATATTCAGATTTTCTATATATTGAAGAAAAAATTGATAAAGGTAAAATCTTAGAAGAAATTTTTCGAAAATTAAATAATAAATTATTTTATAAAATTTTTGGATATATAATGCTTA
>JAEEGK010015603.1_pt1 | contig 16806 bp, 11 predicted proteins | sample 8958771 | NCBI WGS metagenome assembly JAEEGK01 (sample SAMN16246547, study PRJNA631951) | gut metagenome | biome: gut microbiome; feature: rumen; material: SC-attached | host: Bos | place: Iran: Karaj | collected 2018-10 | reverse complement strand
AATATTATTATAATTTTTTTTTAAAAAATAAAAAAAAAACAATATTTACAAAAAAAAAAAAAAAAAAACAAAAATAATTTTTAAGAAAAAATAAACCCATTAATTTTTTTAATAATCATCCCCAACAGTAAAAATTTCTTTTTTTGTAGGTTTCAACATAAAAGTATGTTCAAACTGACTAACATAACACCCTTCAATATCAGCAAGAGGTGGATAAGGATCAACCAATCCTTGATCAATTAATTGTTTCAAAGCCAAAGAATGATTTTTAAATCCATCTTCTTCAAGCCATCTCCTACACCAAGCTAAAGTATTATAATTCCTATATAAATGATTAAATAATTGTCTAGGCTTATCACCTCTTATTTTTTCGCCAGTAGCATATTCATTAACCATATAATGTGAACAATCACTTTTATCTGTCACCCATCCTTTCCCAGTTGAAGCAAAAGTTTCAATTGCATACATTTCACCTTCTTCCATTTTAGTATTATCTTCCTTTTTAACTATTGGTACACTTTTACCAGCATGAACTTTATATTGTGCAACAGTGTGTCCACATAAATTTCTAATTGCTTTAATTGGATAATTTTTACCATTTAATTCTACTTCATAACTTTCAAGTACTTCTTGTATTCCAGCACCTATTTCACCTAATCTAGCATCAATCCCTGCTAATTTAATCCCATGATTTGTAGCTTCTTTTGATGCCATTAATAAATTATCATATATGGGATTGAAAGCCACTGTGAATGCTGTATCAATAACAAATCCATTAATATGTGTTCCAAAATCGAATTTGCATACATCATCGTAATTCAATACAGTCTCATCACCAGAGTTAGGTGTGTAATGTGCGGCTACATGATTGAGCGAACATCCTGTAGGGAATGATTGACCACAATGAATAGTATTTTGATTTGTTATGAAACGAAGGATTTTTTCTATATCTTCACATATATCAATCATTTTACGACCTGGTTTAATAATTCTTTGTGAATATTTCCTTACTTGACGATGACACTCTGCTCCTTTACGCATTGAATCAATATCATATTCACGAAGACGTTCCATTTCTATTTTTTCTTTATCGTTACTTCTCCATATATTTCTAAATATTTAAAAATAATATTATATTTTTTTTACTTACTCGCTTGAATATTCTTCAATTATTCCAACAGGCCATTTTTTATCAGGAAATAATTCATCAATATCTTTTGTTGGATAATTAGTTTGAGTCCATTCTCCTTCTTTCCATGAACCTAAAAGACGAAATTGGGAATTGTCTTGAAAACGAGAGTTTGTTATTTCAATTCCTTGTTCTTTCCAATTTGTGTATTTTCTATATGGATTCTCACGAGGTCCATCTTCTGATTCTTGCTTTTTTTTCTTGTGATGTTTCTTTTTCTTCTTTTTTTTATGGGGCTCTTCTTCTTTTTGATCTTCATCTAATTCTTTTTCATCTTCTTTTTGTTCTGAAATTTCCTTTTTTTCTTCTTCATTCTTTAACTCTTCTTGTTTTTCCTCTTTTGGAATTTCTTCATTTTTTTTTTCTTGTTTTGACTCTTCTTTATTTTTTTTTTTCTTGTTTTTTTTCTTTGATGGTGTAGCTTCTTTTGTATCATCATTAATAAAATCTAATAAATCATCAATTGATTGTCCTTCCATTAGATTAATAAAATATATATTTAATAAATAAGTATTATTTAATTGTTTTAATTGAGAAAAAAATAATTTTTTATGTATTAGTATTTATTAGTTCATTTCCTATCATTCCTTTTAAATTTTGTATTAATTCTTCAACTGTTTTAATGTATTTTGTTCTTTTTCCTTTAAAAGCACTTTTTAATAATTCTTCTTCCCAAATTAAATCTTCTTCTTTTCTAGGATTATTAACTAAAGTCATTAAATTATCATATAATAAATTTAAATCTTTTTCAAATTTATTTTTTCCATTATCAACTTTATCATCTTTTTTATTATTATCTACATAATTATCATTTTCAATTGAATAAAAAGGTTTATTTGCTAAAGCTTTAAATAAAGCTAATTGGGTTTCTCTTTTTAAAAAAGTTTTTTTTAAACTTTCAAAACTTTGAACATAATCTAATATAGTAATAAAATCAGTATCATTTCTTAAACTCTTTAAAGCATTTTCGAAAACTTTTTTTTTATTTTTTAAATCTTCAGAAAGACAACAAAAACAATATTTTAATAACCATGATTCTCCTAAAGAAAAATGTAATCCACTATAAACTTTATTAATATATATTGCATATACTAATTTTGCTATGTTATATTTTGCTTTTTCTTTATCTTCATTTTTTTCTAAAGATACATTACTTGATTCTATATTATCTTCTTTTTTATTTGTGTCTATTTCAGCAAAAGAATTTTCATTTTTTTTCTCTTCCTTTTCTTTTTCTTTTTCTTCTTCATTTTCTTTGTTTGTTTCATTTTGTTTATAATATTTATTTTTTGTTTCTTGTAATTCATTTTTTTTACTTTGGAAAAAATGAATAAAAATTTTTTCTTTTTCATTAACATACATATTTTTTTTTATATTATTTATTTTTTCTTCTTCATTTTTTTTCTTTTCTTTTTCTTTTTTTTCCTTTTCTTTTTCTTCTTCAAATTCTTTGCTAGTAAAACTATTTTCATATTCCTCTTCTTCAACCGTTTCTTTCTTTTTTTTTTCTTCTAATTGTTTTTGTTCAAATTCTTTTATCTCTTCAACATTTTTTTCAAATTCATTTAATTTATCTAAAAAATCTTCAAATTCCATTTCAGTTTTATCATTATATTTAGGATCAACAACATCATAGAAATCATTAATTAAACTTTCTTCATATTCATAAACATTTCCAATTAAAAATAAAATAAAACCAAGAATTAAAATAAATTTACAAAGTCCTCCAATTTGACCAATAATTTCAAATAAAGTTATATATGTTCTTTCATAATTATCTATAGTATCACTTGATTTAATACTTATTGAAAGAATTTCAGTTCCATTTAATTCATCTGGACTATGAGTATATTTTTCATTGTTAAAAGAAACAAAAGTTTCTGATTCATTATTTCCGCCTAAATATTTTGGAATAACACTTTTATAAGAAGATAATTTATTAATTTGAAAATAAGCATTTAATTTTGTTGACATTTCATAACTTAATGAAGAATATTTCCAATCAACTACTCTTGTTATTGGCTCATTTTTATTTGTTTGATTAAACAAAGATTCAACATATAAAAAATATATATTATATTTTGGAATTAAACTTTTAATTATGTCATCTGATACACATTCTATTGGATCTTTATTATTTTCTGGTTCTGTATCAACATATATTTCTTCTTTTATTGTAATATTTAATTTCCCACCAACTGAATTTTTTAAATTTTTATAAGCAGTATAATTTTCAAGTGAATGATTATAATATTTATCATTTTCACATAAATTTGCAGATATTTTAACATATTTATAATTATCATGTACTTCATCTTGAGATAATTCAAAAGGACTGTAAATACAATAAACTTCACTTAAATCATATAATTCATACATTGATTCACTTACATGAGGAACTCTTTTACATTTTGAATAAAATAGTTCTTTTGGTTTTCCTTCAATGTAATTATATACATTTACTGAAAATATAGAAGAATTTATATTAACCCATTTATTCTCATATTTAATTCCAAACATAATTTGTTGAAAACCTTGATCTGTTTTATCTCCAAATAAACTTGGTAATTTTTCATCAAAAGTATATTCTTTTTTATCAATATACTTACTATTTTCATCAATTTCATCAAAAAAACCAATATAATCTGGAACTAAAGTAAATGAAGGTGGAGGATTTAAACTTTCTGGAACATTTAAAACTGTTGGTTGATTCATTTTTGTTATATCTATTATAAAGAGAATCAAATATATTAGTATTATTATTATCACAAAAATTGATACACACAAACCACAATTTGTTGAAAAGTTAAAATGATCTTTGTATTTAAAACGAATTGGTTGTCCATACATATCAAGGTATTTCATTTTTTTTTTAATTTTTGTATAATTTATTTTTTATATTTTCAAAATTTTATTTTTTGTGCTTTTTTAATTTTTAAATGGATAATGAAAATAACTTTGATAATGAAAAAAAGAAAGAATTCGATATTGAAAAATTGAAAAAATTATCTGATGTTAAAAATGAAATTTTTAGGAAATATGATTTAATTATGAAATTATATAATATTTATGATAATGATATTGATAAAGGAAATGGAATGTTAAATGATATTAAAAATTATATGAAATCAAATAAAAAATCATAAATTATTTAAATTTTTATATAATTGTTTAATTTATAGAATTTTCCTTAAAATAATTGACTATAATACTTTTAAACTTTTAAATTTTCTATTAATCAATTTAATTCTTGAATTTACATCTTTTCAAATATTTACTCTATTTAATTTTTTTGAAAATAAGTTCATTATTTTTATTTTTACCATTAATAGCATTTAAAGAACGACAAACAAATAAAAAATATTTAATTTAATTTTCATTTCAATATTTTATTTCTTTATTTATATTGCAATTTTATTGTCATTAAATTATTACTCTAACTGATGAATTTCTTTGACTTAATTTTTGAGAATAGTATTTTTGATTTAAGAAAGCTTGATGTTTATAAGAAGAGCTGACAGACAAAATATTTTATGTAATATTGATGTCTATATTTTAGGTGTTATTTTTTTTTGATAAGAAATAAATACCAACTATATTTGAAGAAATTTAGTCTTTTTATTTCCAAACAATAATAGATAATGATTATTCCATTATTTCTTTTGATTTATCAAGATGATACAATCAATATTTGATAATAGATTTTTTGATATAAATATCTTTGTTTTAAATATCAATCAATATTTTTCTTTTTAAGAAACTATTGAAATGCTTTCCTAAAAATAAAATAAAAAAATTCAATTAAAAAAATAATAAAAAATTCCATTATATTAATAAAAAAATGAATGCAGAAGATATCAAACCACCAGAAGAAAAAAAAGAAGAATCAAAAATATCAAATGAACAAAAAAATGAAGAAAAAAAAGAAGAAAAAGAAAAACCAAAAGAATTAACTCAATTAGATATATTTAACAAAATATTATTAATAATAAAAAATTTCTTAAAAGAACATACAGTTTATGAAGCAATACCAGGAAATATGAAAATATTAATTTTTAACAGTGAATTGAATTTTTTAGAAACAATATATGCAATGGTGAAAGAAGATATATATTGTGCTTTAGTCTATGATTCTCTTTATAAAAATTTTATAGGAATAATTACAATAAGAGATATTATGGAATTAATTAAATTTATAAATGACAGAATAAAAAAATATAATGGAATAATAGTAAATACAAATTTCTTTATAAAAGAAATTTTTTCAAAAAATGAAGTTCAATTAAATTCTCTTTCTTCAATTAAAGAAAATGAAGAAATTAAACCAGTTAAAAAAAAAAGTTTTGGTTCATTTGATAGAATAAATGAATTAGATGAAGAAGAAGGAAGTGATTCTTCTTTTGAAGGGGAAATAAAAGAAAAGCCACAATCAAGTTCTTTAAAACAAGGAGTTGATTTTTTCAAATCATTAAATTTAATTTCAATCAATGATTTTTATAGAACTGTAAGAGGAATTCCAATTCATAGATTAATAACTAAAGCTAAATTACTTTCTGTTAGTTTAGATAATAATTTATTTGATTGTGCTAAATTAATTAAAGAAAAAAAAACTCATAGAATTATTATTGAAGAAACTAAAGAAAAACAAAGTGAAATTCATCAATCTAATAATAATTTACTAAATATAAAAAATACAAATTATATTAAAAATTATACTGGGTTTATTACTTATGAAACTATGTTTGATTTTTTTATTCAAAATTATTATGGTGATATGAAAGAATTTAAATGCTTATTAAATGATATTATTGATGTAACTTCTATTGCAAATAAATTAACTTATAAATTTGATAAAAATGAAAAAGTTTTTGTTGTTTTTGAGCAATGTTTTTTAACTAAATTATCTATTATGCCTATTTATGATTCTAGTAACAATAATGAAATTTTTGGTTATTTATTTTTAAAAGATTTAGTTTATTTTTTTATGAAAGTTGGTATTTTCTTTTCTTTAGATGATTCAGTTGAAAATTTTTTAATTAAATTATATGAAGGAATTGATGAAGAAAAGCCTTTAGGAAAAGAAAGGATTAAATATATTAATATTAAAAAAGAAAAATATACTATGAAACAAATTTTTGAATTACTTAATGCAAGTCCTGAGAAAAAAATAATTGTTAATACTGGAGATGATTTAAGTTTAATAACCTTATCAAATATTTTCAGATGTGTTTTTAATCTAAAAGAGTAAGGAAAAAATATTATTTAAATAAATATTAAATAATTTAATAATTTTGGAGTTAAGTAATAATTTTATTGGAGTATTTAAAAAAAACTTTATAAAATTTATTTTCTTTTGAAATAAATCAAAAAAAATTAAAAAATTCCGAATCCATTAATTTTTTCTATTGAAAAAAAATACAATTAAACAAACAATAAATTCTAAACATATAATAAAAAGGATATTTATCCCTATGAAAAATGAAACAACAGTAAAACAAACTATCATCCAAAATTCTAAGAATTCAATTTCTGGTAAACTATTAAAATAACAATTACAGTAATAAATTAATGATATTCATATTATTTAATTCAGATAATAGATATTTAATTTTCTCAAAATTTCTAAAGAAGAATTTTTAAATGTAGAGATAGAGTAAAATAAGAATCAAATATAAATTGGATGCTCAAAATATTTAAAAACATATTACAATAAAATATGTAAAAAATATAATGATAATAGACGATTTACTACGCATTAAAAATCTTCAGCAATTCAATTTTTAATATATATTTATAATATGTGTTTCTTTGATATTAATTTAATATTTTGAATATTATTTAACAAGGAAAAATATTTAATTAAAAATGAATATAAATGAAATTTCAGGTTTAGGAAAGTTAATGCAAATAAATTTCAACTAGAAGTGGTGATATAAATGTTGAAATATAGGATATTTATTAAAAACTTATTTATTTCTTTTCAAAGAAATAATTCTAAATTTCAACAAATTAATAAAATAGTTATGACAATAATTCTGTAAATTTGATTTAATAATAATTGTTTTGTTTGTTAATATTATTGAAAATTAGGTTTTTTTCTTTTTGGAAATTTTTCATGAAGGAATTCTTTTTGTTTATATGAATATTTTAATCTTAATGAAATGGAAATCCAAAAGACTAATATTAATTCAGACACTAAAATTCTTTTGTTTATAGGCATGAAATTGCTATTATTAAATGAAAGAATTTTTTTAATTTAGTGTGTGCTAATATAATAATTAATTTTTATTGATTTCATTTCTTTATTTATCTTTTATTTTTTGAAAATTTTATGAAGATTTTTTTGAAATAATTTTTTTAAATTTTTTTAATGATTTTTTTATTATTTTATTTTGACCTTGTATAATTTAATTTATGTAAAATATATTAAAAATAAATAAAAAAAAGAAATGTCATTTCTTTTAACAAAATCTCCAGTTTTAGGAAGTGTTGAACATTATAATGATATATTAAATAATCTTCCAATAGGAATTGTTGTCTTGACTCAAGAATTTCAATTTGAATCAAACGAATATATCATTTCAAACTCAAATCAAATTGGAAGAAAATTATTATCAATTCCAAAAGATAATAATATAAAAAAATTTATAAAATCTTTAAATGATTATCAAGAATTTTCTTTTTCTCAAAATAAGAAAGAAACTTCCCTTTATGAGCATATTTTTTTAACAAAAGAATCAAGTAATAAAACTTTTATTCATAATAATGATATATTATATATAAAAGTAAGAAGAAATAAATTTAATATTTATATTTTAATTGACAATTATGAAGAAGAAAGAAAAAATATACAAAATCAATATGTTAAAAATATTGGATATCAATATTTATTAACTTTATATCATGAAATAAATAATCCAGTTAATAGTTTATTATCAACAGTAAATGAAATCCCAGGGAATTTTAATTCTAATTCAACAAAAAGAATTGAACTTCTTGTTTATCTTATAAGATTTTTTTTAAAGAATTTTATTTTATATTTCCAAATATCATCATTAAACATGAAAGATAAATTTAACATAAATTCAACAATAAATTTAGAATCAATATTTGCTAGAATATCAGAAAAATTTTCAATGTTATTTGAATATAAGAGAATAACTCAAATTGAAAATATATCTCTTCTTTCAAATAAATGTGCAAATTTAGATTATTTTTATTTTAAAAACTTAATTAAAATGATATATTTATATTTTTATAAAAGAATTCCAAAAGAAGGAAAATTTTTAGTTAATGCAGAAAATACTAATGAAAACAATTTAATAAAAATAACATTTTCAAATACAAAAATAAATGAAAGAACAAGAAGTTATTCAAATGCAGAAATAATAAATTTAGAACAATTAAATACAAGTAATTTATCATCAAAAATTCAAACCCAAAAAATGACAGAAAATATAATAAAAAAAATATTAACAATTCTTCATATTCAAAATGAATATAATTTCGATGTAAAAAATATTTACATTTCTATTATTATTCCAATAGATAATGAAATGAAATTTGGAAATGAAAATGAATTAGACGAATTAAGTCCTGATCATTTAGATACAATGAGATTATTATCAAGAAGTGTTACTTCACCAACTGTTGATAATACTACAAGAAATAATGAAAATGAAATTCAAAACTTTAATTCTGAAAATTCTATTAATTCAATTTCTAATAAATCTTCTATTAGTGAAGAAGATGAAGATGAAGAAGGAAGTGAGTATTATAATTTGAAAATTATCACTCCTAAAAGAAGTAAAAAAAGATTTAATACTATACAAATGAATAATAAAATTAATTGTAAATTTAAAAATAGATTAAGTACAAATTCTAATAATGAATTTTTTAAAAAAGTGAATGTTAGAAGAAGAAAAACTGTTCTTGAAATTTTGAAAAAGAATTATTTTAATAAAGAAAATGAAAATAAATTTTATTATAGGAAAGCTAACAGAAATAAAAAAGTATCAAATAATAATTTATATGAAAAATTAAATCAAAGTAGACATCATTCAATGTTTCAATTAAGAAACATGATTGATAAAGAAAAAGGAAAAGATGTAATTTCTGAAGAAGAAAAATCATTAAATGAATCTCATTCTGCAATAATAACAAATCAATTTGGAACCAATAAAACAACATTTATAAATATAAAAGAATATAGATTAAATTTTCAAAAAGATCTTCCAGTTATAAAAAAAACATCAGCTGATTTTTCAAAAAAAATAAAAAGAGAATTATTAAATCAAAACATAAATATATCAAATAATAATATTCCTTCTTTAGTTTTAAAAAATCAAGAGTTAAAAAATGAAAAAAAAGAAAATTGTTGTAATGATGTTTTAATAGTTGATGATGAACAATTTAATGTAAGTTGCTTATCAAATAATTTAAAGAAATTAAATATATTATGTGATTCATGTTCAGATGGAATAGAATGTTTAGATTTAATAAAAAAGAGATTAGATAAAAATTGTTTATGTAAAAAATGCTATAAATTAATATTAATGGATTTAATTATGCCAAAAATGAATGGAATTGAAGCTGTTAAACATATTCAAGATTTGGTAAATGAGAATAAAATTGATAGTGAATATTTAAATGTTGTTTTTATTAGTGCAAATATTGATCAAAAAGATAGTTTACAAGATATTCAAAAAAAATATCCTATTGTTAAAGGTTTTTTAACTAAACCTGTTAAAATCACTAAAATTCAAGATATGATAAAAAGATTTTATTATGATTGACTTTGAAAATAACTTTTATCTCTTATTTTGATTATGATAAAAAGTAAAAAATATTATTTGAATTAAATATATGGTTTTTCATTTTTTGATTTTTGTGTAAATATATAAATTAATTTTAAAAAATAAATTTTTCTGTTTTTTGTTTTGAGAAAAAAGATATTTTTTGTGTTTTTCTTTATATAATATTTTTTCATTGGAATTTTGTAATGTCGAACAGTACATGTAATAATTTTAAATAATATTTGTTAATATATATAAAAGATTTTAAATAAAGTAAAAGTATTTAAAAATTATTTTATTATTATTATTCTATATTTGTTGTTATTTTATTTATTTTTTCTGTTTTTTCATCTTTTATAAATTCAAGAAATATATTTTTAATTTCTTTTATTCCTTTATTTGAATAAGAGATTTTTTCAAATTGTCTTTTTATATTTTTTTTCTTTAATAATAAATTCAAATTATTAATTAAATAACTTTCATTTTTTTCATTCATACATATTAATAGATTTTCAACAAAGAAAAAAACATTTTTTTCAAATAACTTAGTCAAAATAAGGATAAAAATGAAGAAAGGTTTTGAAAAAATATTTTTTGATATTCTAAGAATTGAATAAATAATTTGAGAAATTACGTTTTGATGATCAATCATTTCTTCATTTCCTATTGAATTACAAATATAATAAATTACATCATCTCTAAAATTTATTAAAGAATAATTTTTATCATTTATATTTTTATCTTGAAAAATCATTTGTTTTTCTTGATTATTATCATTAATAGAAAATAAAAAATCAAATAAAAGTTTATAACTTTTATAAAATTTAGTATCTTTATTTTCGTTTAATTTAATTTTTAATTTAATATATATATTTTTAGAATTTAATTCAAAAGGATTTAATTTAATAAGAGAAAAAGCATAATTTAATAATTCTTTTCCATTTAATTCTATATCTTTTTTTTCAAAATTAATTGTTTTATTTTTTAAATCTTCATAAAATTGGTCATAATTTTGTTTATTCACATCTTCTTTTAAAAAGGAATCAATTAAATCATATAAAATAGAGTATTCCTCTTCTTCTATTTTTGGTTTATTTTTATCCATTTTGAATATAAAAATTTAAATAACAATTCAAATTATTAAAAATAAAATTAAATTAAATTAAATTATTTAATGGAAAAGAATTATGAAAATAAAAATATTCCAAATCCTAAAAAATCAATAAAAGAATTAGAAAAAACTGTATCAACGAAATTTTCAAATCAATTTAATTCAAAAAGCAAAGATAATAATATATTAGAATTAATAATGGAAGTATTAATATTTAATAAAGATTGTCATTTAGTTACAGTCTTTAAAGATTATATGATATGGGATTTTATTGATGAATTTTTAAAAAGATTTTATAATAGAGAAGAAGGAAAAGATAGAATTCCAAGATATGCACATTTTTATAGAAATTATTCTAAATTTTTTTGTAAACCAACTTTTAGAGATTTTGATATTAATGAAATTATTCAAGAACACAGTGAAAAAAAAGCAGAATTATATTATAATCAAAATTTTAGAAGTAAAAAAGATAAAAATAAATTTGCTGATGAAGGATTATTTGAAGATGATGATAGTGAAAGTGTAAATGTTTCTAAATCAAAAATTGAGAAAACAATTTTTAATAAAACAGTAAAAAAAAGTATTGATAATACTAGTCTATATTCTGCTCGAAATAATGAAACCTTTCTATTAAATGTTGATAAAGATTTAATTGATAATCAAAATATTTTAACTAAAAATTCAACCAATCAATCAATTATCAAAATCATTAATGAATTTAATGAAAAAAAACAAGAAAAAGATATTAATGAAAATTCAAATAAAATTCAAACAAACGAATTGAATAAAAAAATGGAAGAAAATAAAAATCTATATAATACTAATATAAATAATAAAATAGATGAAAATAATAAGGAAGAAAATAAAATTTTAATTAAAATAAAAGATGAAAATAATAAGGAAGATAATAATATTTTAAACAAAATAAAAGAAGAAAATAATAAGGAAGATAATAATATTTTAAATAAACTTAAAAAAGAAAATAATAAGGAAGATAATAACTCCTCAAATAAAATAAAAGAAGAAAATAAAATTTCAAATATAAAAAAAGAAGAAAATAATTTATCAAATGGAAAAAAAGAAGAAAATGATTTTATTAAAAATAAAAAAAAGGAAGATAATATTTTGAATATTAAAAAAGAAGAAAAAAAAAAGGAAGATAATAATATTTTATATAAAAAAAAAGAAAAGAATAAAAAAGAAGAAAGTAAAAATCAAGATATTAAAAATTTAAACAATAAAAAAGAAGAAAATAAAATTCAAGAAAGTAAGCAAGAAACAATAAATAAACCATTACAATTATATAAATATAATACTCATATCCCAACTAAAAAAAATAGTAATTTAATATCATGTACTTCATTATTAAAAAAGCATAATTCAATAAATGAAAAAAACAATCATGAAAATAAAAAAAAGAGTTCTCAAAATATAAATACTAATAAATCAACTCAGAATAAAAGTAAAATCAAAATAATAGAAAATTTGAAACATATGTATATTAAGAGTAGAAATATCAATAATAATATGCAATTTTATACTAAAAATGATACTCACTTTAAAAATTATGATTTATTAACAAATAATGGGAAAAAAATAATTAATTTAATCAAAACTCAAAATATAGAAAACTTATTATATAAGATAAATAAAAATGAAAAAGAATCTCATCAAAAAAACATTTATTCAATTGATAATCTATTGCATATTCATCATTATGGGAAAAATAATTTTAAAATAAATTCAACAAGTAATATTCATTTTTCAAAAAAAATACAAAATAAATCAGCTAATGATAATTCAAATACAAATTTTTTAATGAATAATATAAGTAAAACAAAAATAAATCCTTCTCTTTCAAGAGGGAGAAGTAATTCTAATAATAATAATCAAAAACAAATATCACCTAAAAAAGGAAACTTTAATAAAAACGAAGAATTAGTTAAAATAACTTTATCAACTTTATTAATGAATAATAAAGGAAGAAATAATAGTAATAATTTAAAACAATTAAAAACATATAAAGTAAATTTATCATCAAATAAAAATAATCCTGTAAACAGTAACCATTCAAATAACCAATTTCAAGATATAATATCTTCGAAATTAAATAATAGGATAAACAGTAATGAAAAAATCAATTTAAATATAAATAGTAATTTAAATCAAATATTTAATAATAATTATACTTTAAAAATATCTAGAAATAAAGGAAGAAATATTGATTTAATTCCAAATACTCTATCTCATCAGTTTAAAAGTGTTTCAAATAATGATAAAAAAATGATTTTAAATACTGTTATTAGTAAAAGTCAAAATAAAAATGTTAGTCAAGGAAAAATGATATATAATATTTCTAGCAGTCAATTAATAAATATGGGTAAATTAAAAGTAAATAAACCAATTCATTTAAAACAAAAAAATATATATGGATCTTTAAATTATAAGAAAAAGGGTGGTGGTTTTTCCTATAAAAAATAATATTATATCTTAAAAATAAAGAGAAGATTTTGTTTATTTTTTTTCATAATTTTATATAATAATTCTATTTTATATATAATATTTTATAAAAAATTTTGAAATGTAATAAATATCATAAAAACAATAATTTTCAATTCAAAAAAATTGAATTTTATTATAAAAGTCAGTTCTATAAAGCAAAGAAATCCATTAAACACAAATGATATTATGAAATATAGTAAGTTGGAATATGGGAAAATGATCTTTTAATATAGGAAAAATTAATAGAATTTTTAGATAAAGATATAACACAGAAAAAAATGATATATTTCATAATAAAAGAAGAGAAGATATTAAAAATGAATTTACATTAATTAAAGAGATTTTAAAATAAAGAAATTGAAAAAGATGATGAAATTAAAGTAAATACTGAATAAAATGTTGAATTTGGAAAAAATGCTTTAAATGAAAAAGAAACTGATTCTGAAAGTGAAAAAGAATAAATTATCAAATGAATTATTTTAATTTAAAAATATAAAAAGTAATAATATTAATAATATGATTAATATGTTTTATCTAAAATATAAAACATTAAAATTAATATATGATATAATATAATCTTATGATTTATTTGTATTTTATATCTTTATTTTATTATTTTATGAAAGAAAAAAAATTATTTTTAATATATTTTTTACTATAAAAACTTTATTATAATCTTTAACTTAAATAATAAAAAAAATATAATGAAATTTCCTTTTCAATTATTTCATAATGTTTCTTAAATCTCTAATAATTTCATTTTTATTAGAAATATGTCTACAACTATCAATAATTTCAGTTGTTTTTTGAAAATAAATGACTTCAATTTCATCTCTAATTCTAGTTTCTAAATCTTCAATTAAAGTTCCAATATTATCAATTAAAAATTGTTCTTCAGGTTCACTACCATTAAACCTTAATTTTTTTTCCATACTTTTAGTTAAAGAACCTCCAACACATAATTTAGAATCAATTCCACAATTCAAATTAGCATTTAAATAAACATTAACAGAAGAAATTAAATTAAATTGAATTTCATTATCTTCTCTGTTAATATTTAAAGTTAATAAATTTGAACTTTCCCATTTTCCATTATTTGTTTTATTATTACTATTATTATTTGAAATTTTATTGGATATTAAAACAGCAACAACAAATTCATCTTCATTATCTTCATCAATAGCATAACAAAACACATTAGAAATTGCATTTTCTGAGTAATAAAATTTAGTATAAATTCTAAATAGTTCATTTAATTTAATTTCTAAATTCAATAATTTTTCACTTGGAAAATTTCCTTCTTCAATAGGAGGAAAATAATTTTTTGTTCCTGGAAAACGATATGAATCACCTTCTCTATTATATTCACAACAAATAAAATTTCCATTTTTATAATTTATAATTAAAGGTTGATCTACTTTTTGAAGAAAAGAATCTAATACATCATCATCATTATATACTAATGAAGATATTGCATTTATATTTTGTTCTAATTTTGATATTGGAAGAACTCTACTTAATGAAATACAAGCATTTGTTTTTGACATTTTTTAAATTATAGTTTTTATTTAATTTTTTATTTTGAAATAAAAAAAAAATTCTTTTGTTTCTATTATTTTGAGATAAATTATTTTTATTAAAATCCTTTATTAAAATATATTGTTCATTAATTGTGAAAATTAAAATTTAAAAAAATGAATTCCAAAAATGATTTAGATCCAATGACTTCATCGAATCAAAATAAAATGGATAGATTTTCAAAAATAAGTGAAAAAATAAATCAAATTTCTCAATCCGGGAATTCAAAAAATCCTCAAAAATTTGAAAAAATAGAATCTAAAATTAATGAAGTTGAAGAAAATTTTAACACAAATTTAGATTCCTTAGAACAAAAATATAATTTATTAAAAGATCAAATAGGTAAATTTTCTAAATTAATAGAAGATGATAGACAAACAAAAGAAAAATTAAAAAATAAAAATTCTGAAGATTTAAAAAATTTTGAAAATAAAATTAAAGAAATGATGAATGAAGAAAGAGAATTTTTAAAAAATTATGTTGAAAATGCAGTTAAAAAAATAGAGGGTTTAATTTCTAAATATGATAAAGAATCAAAAGAAGAAAATGATTCAATGAAAGAATCAATTGAAGGTTTAAAAAATTATATGAATACTGAATTACCTAATTTAAATAATAAAATTGATGAAGAAAATGATGAGAGAGTAAACAGTATTAAACAATTAGTTGAAGAAATGAATCAACAATTTGGAGAAGTACATAATTTAATTGAAGAAGAAAGAAAAAAAAGAGAAGAAAGTGAAAATTCATTTGTTAAAAATTTAGAAGAAATTATGGATAATGTTAAAGGGGAGTTTAATAAAGAAAAAAAACAAAGAGAAGAATTTGAAGAAAATGTTTTTAATTTAATTGAAGATACTTGTACTAAATTAGCAAATAATACTATGGATAATTAAGTTTTTTTTGCTTCTTTGTTATTTTTTATTTAATTTTTTTAGAAATTATTTTGATATAATTTAAAATAAATTTTAACAATTTTTATTATCATTTAAGATAATATAAAAATAATATTCCAGCAAAATTTATATATATAATATATTTATAGAATCAATCAAATCAAAATTAAAAAAAACAAATAAATAAATAAACAAAAAAAATAAAATAAATCAAAAAAACCTCAATTATATACTTTTCTCCCTTTTATTCTTTTTTTTCTTATCTTTCTTATCTTTCTTCACACTATATCCCAATTCCTTTTCCATTTTTTCTTTTTCTTCCCTTAATCTTTTTTCTTCTCTTTTCCTAGCAATAATTTTCTTAAGAGCCTTATTTAATCCATTAACAAAATTTCCTCCAAATTCAAATCCAAAAATAGAAACAGCTTTTTGAATCATATTTCCACTAACACCAGGATCTAAATTAACAACAAAAAGAGCACTTCCAACATATTTCATTTCATCCATTCCACCAAAAATAAATAAAGTTTTACCACTTATACAGCTTTGATGAGAACATCTATTTTTTACTATATTATTATTTTGACCAAAATCTACTCTTAACCATTCTAATCTACTCATTTCTAATATATATGTATCTTTCATTACCATATTTATTGAATAATCATTTCTTCCTCCATGAATTATAATATAATTTCCTTCTTCAAAATAATTCATTGATGTCATATATCTTGG
>JAEEGK010015602.1_pt1 | contig 16806 bp, 4 predicted proteins | sample 8958771 | NCBI WGS metagenome assembly JAEEGK01 (sample SAMN16246547, study PRJNA631951) | gut metagenome | biome: gut microbiome; feature: rumen; material: SC-attached | host: Bos | place: Iran: Karaj | collected 2018-10 | reverse complement strand
TAATAATAATAATAATAATAATAATAATAATAATAATAATAATAATAATAATAATAATAATAATAATAATAATAATAATAATAATAATAATAATAATAATAATAATAATAATAATAATAATAATAGACCAATTTCACATCAAAAAATTAAAACAAATCTTAATTCTAATCAAGAACGTTTGAATACTAATATGGATAATGCCGTTTCAAAAACAGAACCTAACAATAAAAAAATAAATAATAGTATAAACAAAAATAAAATTAGTAACAACAATATTAAAATAAATCCTAAATCAAAAAAAATTTTGAATTTAAATAATAATAATAATAATAATAATTTCAATATTAACAATCGTCCATATTCAAATATAGAATATTTAAGTAATTTTACAAATTATAATTTATTTAATTTTATGCGTCACAACAATAATAAAAATAAAGATAATAATAACAATAATATTCCATCAAAAAGAAAAAATACAATGAATAATAAAAAAAAACAAAACATAACAATTAAAAACGCAGTAATAAATATTAATATGTTTAATATGTTTGAGCCAAAATTATTTTTATCTTCTTACAATAATCAACATCATAAATCTCAATCAAAACCTCATAGTATTATTAATTCAATGCCAAATAGTAATATTAATAGAAAAACATCTTCATTGAATACAGAAAATACAACAAATAATAATTTCAATTATAATAATAATAAAACAGAAAGAAAAAAACCTGAATTAAAATTTAATGATATTGTTCCTAATTATGAAAGTAATAATTTTAATTCAAATTCAGGTTATACAGAAAAAATTGTAAAAACACAAGAAAATTATCAAATAAAATCAACAAATAGAAAAAATTATTTTGATAAAGATCATTTTAATATTAATTATAAAACATTATTATCTAATAATCCAAAATTAGATAAGAAACATAATAAAATTAATTCAATGAAATTGGGAGAATTTTATAAAAATAATTTAAAAAATGTTAATAATAAAATTTATTCGTTAAATAATGCTACTTTAAGAAATAAAATTAATAATAATAATAATCAAAAATTTAATAATAATGATAATAATAATAATGTAGTTTCATCATCAAGCACTGATAAAAATAAATCAGGAAATAGTAAAAATAAAACAAAAAATAATATTAAAAATAAAGAAAAGATTTTATATTATAAAAATATTTTAGATAAATTTAAATAATTTTTTTATTATTAATAATTATCATATTTATTACTTTTATTTTTTTTACTAATATTAAATCAATTCTTATATTAAAATTTAATATTTAAAATGAATTTAATTTTATAATTTTAATATTTAATTTATATTATTATTTCAATTAAATAAAATTTAAATAATTTAAATTATTATAAAATAAAGTTTTTCATTTTTTAAATTAAATTTTTTTTATAAACTTTTATTTAAAAAATTAAAAAAAAAATAATTTTATATTAATAAATAAAAATATACAAATAAAAATTTTTTGAAAAATGAAACAATCTTCAGAAGACATAAAAAAATATTTAAAAATTCCTTTAGTTAACAAAAAAGGTAATGAAAATTTTTATTCTAATTTAAAAGAAAAAATTTTTTATCTTTATTGTTTAATAATACCAGAAATATCTTCGAATTTATGGTTTGAAATAATAAATATTTCAGTTCAATATTTTCAATTAATTGCATTGCCATTAGGAATGTCATTTAAATCAATATTAAAAAATGATAATTTATATGAAAATATAAATAAAGTTTTAACATATTTTTTAATCGTTCCGTTTTTTAAATATAATAAAACTTTATTTTATATTATTTTTTATTTATTAATGGTTTTAATTATATTTACTATTTGTTTATTTATTCATATTTATCTTACTTTAAATAATTATAAAGAAGTTCATAAATATGTATTAAAAATTATTTATTTTATTTTATATATTTGTACTGGAATTTTTTTTCTTCCGATTTTTTTTATTTTTTTTGTTATTTTTGATTGTAGTGATAAAAAAAATAATTTTATTGATGATATTAAATGTGAAGGTTTTTATTTTGTAGTAAATTCAATATTTACAATTGTATTTGAAATATTATTTTTTTTAATTTCATATGTAACTCAAACTGTTTTTTTTGATGTTCCAGGAGGACCATCAACTTATATTAATATTTCAGTTAAAAACACATCAAAACCTGAAGTTTATTTTTTATTTATTAAAATGTTGACTATAGTTATTTTTGTAATGTGTAATGATAGTAATGATTCACAATGGGTTTTAATAGTATTAATTTTAAGCACATCATTTATTAATTTATATATGAATTCAAAATATGAAAGATTTAAAAATAAAAATATTCAAACAATTCATAATTTTTTTAGTTTATTTTATACAATAATTAATATTATAATTTTTTTTGGAAAAATTTTAGATGCTTTAAAAATTGATTTTAATGGATGTTATATTATAATGTTTTTAGCCATTCCAATAACTGCTTTAATAGTTATATTAAATCAAAATATAAATATAAAAATATTAAATATAAACCAAGAAAAATTAAATTGCACTGAAATAATAAAATTTATTCATGATTTTATTAATTTAATTGATTCTCGTAAAAGCAATAGAAAATCTTTTATTATTTTAAGAGGTTATATTTTAAATTATGAACAAAAATGTAACCTTAAACAATGTGCTTTAAAAAAATATTTACATTCTTTAGAAAATGGCATTGATAGCACAGTTTTACTTTATCAACATATTGAAAGTTTATATTTATTTAATATAAGAAAATATAATAAAAATTTTGATTTAAAAATTTCATATATTTATTTTTTATTATACAAAATTAAAACAGAAAAAAAAGCTATAAAAATATTAAATGATATTATTGATATTCCTATGAGTTTAGAAAATAATTTTATGGCTTTTAGATATTTAAAATTATGTCAAGATGGAATGTTAGAAATAAATAAAGATGATCCTAAAAATAAAGAAAAATTTAAAGAAGTTTCATATCAAAAATATTTTCAAAGACTTAGAATTCATTTAAAAGAAAATACTAAAAATTATATTAATTTTTGGTCAACATTATTATTATGTGTTAGTACTGGTGAAGAATTATTAAAAAGTTTATATGAAAATGCCTCTAAAATATTAAAATTTTCAGCTCGAATTGAAAGAATTTTTAATAAACTACAAAAAATAAAACACAATGATTTAAATGTTTTAAATATTTATTCAGATTATTTAAATTTTATTCGAAATGACATGAAAAAAGCAAATGAATTTTATGATATTTTAATAGAAAATGAGGATTATAAAAATAATTTACAAAATTTAGACATAACAAAAGTTAATATAAATATATTAAACAAAAACGATGAATATCAATATATTATAGTAAATGCAAAAGGAAGTAACTTTGGGAATATTTATAATATTTCTTTAGGAACATGTGAAATATTTGGTTATAATAAATATGAATTAGTAGGGAAAAATTTAAATATTTTAATTCCAGATATTTATCAAAAAGAACATGATAAAATTTTAGCTGATAGATTATTATATTATAGAAAAGATGATTTTAATGAAGAAAATTTTAAAAAAGATGATGATGAGAAATCTAAAAAAAGAAACTTTCGAAAATTAACTTATAATCAAAATATTAAAGAACTTATGGTTTTTGGTAAAAATAAATCTAAATATATAATTGAAATCTATTTAAAAAATACTGTTTTAGAAACTGAAGATAATAATATTTATTTTATTGCAGCAATAAATAAAGAATATGTTTATTATAATACAAAAAATATGAAAGATATTAATCAATATTGTTGTGTTTTAACTGATACGAAATTAGTTATTAGAAATTTCACACCAAATTCAGTAACTTTTTTAGGAATTGATTCAACATTTATTAATGCAGGTGTTGAAATTTCATATTTTATTCGACAATTTTATGAAGAAATGATTTTTAGAATGAATAAAAAAGATGAAAAATTAAGTGCCGAACAAAAAATGAAAATTAAAAAAAATATTTTAGATAAAAAATTTAGATATCCTTTACAAATAAATTGGGGAAAAATAGGTAAAAATAGAATGAATGTTGATGGATTTAAAAATAAATTCGAAAGTGTAAATAAATTAATTGAAATTAATATGAAATCATTTAAAAAAACAATAAGAGAAATGACTAATGAAAAAGAAGAACCTTACATTATAGATGAAAATCCTGAAAAAACATTTATTTTATCAATAAGAGAATCGAAAATTAATAATGTTCTTGTTGGTTATATATTTAAATTTGAAAAAATTAATAGTTTTAATCAAGATAATAATATTAATAATAATATTAAAGATAAAAAAAGTATGAATAAATATTTAAATATTAAAAAAGGAAATGGAAAAAAATCAGCTTTTTTATCAAATGCTCCTTCTTTTGATAATAATTATTATGAAAGTAATAATCACTTAAATTCTGATTTTGATTCAAAAAGATCTTCTGTAAAAAGTTTAAATACTGATGTTAATTTAACCCCATTTAATAACTTACATATAACAAATAAATTTATTCCGGATTCAAAATTTAATTTTCAATTTAATATTAATGATTTAGCTTATAAACCAAAAAATGATTACAATGATTCTTTAAAAGAAGCTTTAAAACAAAAAGTTTTAGATAAATTAAATGTTAATAATAATTCTAATTCTCAAGATAAAACTTCAACTGAAAATGAAGAAGAATCTTCTTCTTATTCTTCTTCTGTTTATCAAAGCAGCAGTGGTGCATCTTCTTTAAGAAAATTAAAAGAATCAAATTCTTTTGAAAATCATAATAAATATGGTCATTTATTTACAAAGATAAAAAATAAAGATGAGGTTAATAAAGAAGAAAATATTAAAAATAAAAAAACATATGAAATAAATTCTTCTTTAAATATTTCAAAAAAAAAAGATTTTATAAATACAATATTAAAAAAAAGTAATTCTATATTATCAATAAAAAATAATAATAATATTGATAATTATAAAGATGATTATTATAAAGTTAATTTGAATTGTATTGTTTTTTTTAAATATGACTATTATAAAAATTGTGTTGTTGAAGAAGAAAATTTTAAAAAAATATATCAAATAGAAAAAAGAATAAATGAAATTCCTAAAAGTACAGAAACGAATCAAAAAAATATAAATTCTGAAGAAAATAATTTATTAGAAGATGCTGTGGAAAAATCTTTAAAAAAAAAAGTTTCAAAAGATTTCGATTCACATAATATTAATAATATTTTTTCCACAGAAGAATATATTTATAAACAAATAAAATTTGCTTTGGATAAAAAAAATACTCATTCAGAATTGAATAATTTTGAATTATTTTCTTTTTTTGTATTTGCTATTATTTTATTCAATGGTTTTTTTATATTTTTTTGTACAACAAAATATCTAAAAAATTTAAAAACAAATAGTATAATGATAAATAATAGTTATTTAATATCAGTTTATAATACTTATATAATATATTATGTTAGAGAAATAATTTTATTAAATAATGAAAATTATACTAATTTTCCAGCAAGAACAACAAGAGAAATTTTTTATGAAAGAATTTTAAATGAAACTTTAAATTTATATTCAATTTATAATAATTTAATTACTGAAATTTTTCAATCATTTATAACATTATCAAATAAAAATGAATATATTATAAATTCAAGAAATTTATCAATAGAAAATATTCAATCAGATTATTCTACATTTTCTTCACAAATAAATGTTCAAGTTTGTTTTATTCAAATAACTGCAGCTTTATTTGAAATATGTAAATCATCTAAATCAAATTTAATTCCGACAAATCAAAATGTTTTTTTCTTTTTTTATAATGTTTTAAATACAGTTGGTTATTCTACATTAGAAATAGGAGATGCATTATTAGATGAAATAGATTTAAAAATAAAAAATTATAAAAAATTATTTTTTATTTATGTTATGAGTATTATAATTATAATAATAATATCATTTTTATTATTATTATATATTTATCAATTAGTAATACAAAAAAAGAAAAATTATTTAAATATTTTTTTCGATATTGGAATTAATTCTATAAAAATTGCCTTAAAAAAAAGTGAATTTTATTTATCAAGATTACAAGAAGATATTTTTAATGAACATTTTAATGAAGATATGAAAGATGATGAAAATGAAGTAGAAAAAAGTAAAGAAAAACTAAAAGATGAAGAAGATATTTTAATTAATAAACAAAAAACTCCTATAATAAAAAGAAATACAAGTTTAAGTAGTGATTTAAAACCATTTATTATTAAATTTTGTTTATTTATATTTTTTCTTGTTCTTTATTATATTATATTAATTAATTTTTTCTTTCGATATATGAATATTGTTTTTATAAGTGAAAATTATTTTAAAAATGAATTATTAATCGAGAACGAATTTTATTATGTATACATTTTTTTCAGAGAATTTTTTTTCGAACCGGATATGAAAATTTCAGGAGAGCCTTCAAAAGATAGATTAGAATATCATTTAGATAATTTATATTATATAAGAAAACGTTGTACAGGATATATGAATGCACATAGAGCAAAATTACCATATAGTTTTAAAGCAAGATATACGAATGTTAAAAATCATAAACCTTGCTATTGGATGTTAGATAATTATTTTTATAATGAAACTGAATGTTTGAATTTTATGAGTGCAGCAGCAAACAAAGGTTTTAATGTAATGACTAATTTATTCGTTGAGCAAATAAGAGAATTTAAAAATATGCATCAAAGTGAAAGAATCGCTAATAAATATAAATATAATAATTTAACTATGACTGGAACAAAAGAATGGGTCAATAGATGGCCATTGAATAAAAATGAATTAGATGATTATATAAAAAATGACCCTATTAATTATTTTAATGATCAAAAAAGTTTTGAATTAAATGTTATGTTTTATAATTTAGTTATTACTTATTTTTCTGAATTAAAAGAAACTACTTTATTTATTATTTATAAATATTTAGATTCATATAAAACGAAATATACTTTAAATTTAATAGTATATGAATTAAACATATTATTTTTATTTTTTTTGATATGGTTACCTTTTTTGAAAAATTTAAAAATATTGATGCATAAAACAAAAAATATGATTTCTATTATTCCCAAAGAAACTTTAGTTGGATTACAAACTGTGCATAATTTATTTCATATTCAAAAAAATAATAAAGATAAAATTGAAGAAAATGATGAAAAAAAAGAAAAAAATGAAGAAAAAAAAGAAAATGAAGATGAAAATAAATAAAAAAAATTATAAATATCTAAATTATAATTGAGTAATTAATGTGTTAATTATAGATAAATAAGTTTTATATTTTTGTATTATAAATAATTTATTTTAATTAAATAATTAGATAATTTTTTCATATAATTTATTATTATTTATATTTAAAATATAAAATAATTTATATTAGAAAATTTAAAATATTTTATTATTATTATTTTTGTTTCTGAAATTATATTTTTTTAAAAATTTTCATTTTTTTAAATAAGAATGGAAACTAATCAATCAAATGATAATAATAATTTTAATGTAATAATAGAAGAATTTTTTAATTTAATTAAATTGAAATTAATTTTTTATATTAATAAAAATAATAATATTGAAAATATAATTTCAAAAATTATTGAAAAAAATGAAAATATCGATAAAACAATTAATAATATTTCAAAGATTTTTAGTAACATTTTAATAAAATTTTCACGAAATAAAAAAACACAAAAGAAAGAAAATGAAGAAATAAATTTTTTATTTGAAAATGATAATAATTTTGATACAACTTCTTTAAATAAATTAAATGTTAATGAGATTGAATTAAAAACTTTTTATAAAGTTGCTCAATCTTTTAATATAAAAAAAATTATAGATAAAATTTTTGAAAAAAGAACTTTAAATTCATTTAAAATTGTAAAAGGAAGAAATGGTAAAAATAATTACATTATTCCTGATGAAAAAGGAAATAATTATCAATATTATTTTCATAATAGTTCTAATGCTTCAATTTATGTAGAATGTGCTGATTCAAATTGTGAAGGAAAATTAAAAATAAATAGAAAAACTAATTTATCAATAAAAATTCATGAACATTCAAAAACTTTTAAAGAACATTCTTATGTTATAGTGACAATTAAATAAAATTAAATATTATTTTTTTTAAAATTAAATATTTTTTAAATATTAATATTTAAATAAAATTAAATAAACTCAAAGCATTATTAATAAAGTATTATTTAATTATTATTGTTATTATTATCATTGTCATCATTAATATTATTATTATTGTCATTATCATTATCATTATCATTATTATTATCATTATTATTATTATTATCATTATTATTGTTAGTTTCATTATTATTGTTATTATCATTATTTTCATTATTATTGTTATTATCATTATTATTATTATTATTATTGCTATTATTGTTATTATTATTATTGTTATTATTATTGTTATTATTATTATTATTATTATTAATATCATTATTAATATTAATACTTTTTTTTGAAATTTTTTCTAATACTTCATAAATCATACAAACAGCCATTAAATGTGTTTCATTTCCATTTTTAACAACTTTTCCATTTTCATCTGTCATTTCAGGCAATCCCATCCATTCACTTTCTTCAATATATTTCATCAAAGGAATTAATTTTTTAGAAATAAATCTAATACATTCACTATCATTTTTCCAATTATTATATTGAATTTTCACTAATAAATAAAATCCATACAACCACACATATTCTAATCCATTATTAACATTTTCATCATTATTATAAACTCCTTTATATTCCATATCTGTTTTATCTAATGTTTTAATTCCTAATGTTTTTTTATTACGATTTTTATGATTAAATAAATATCTTTCGACATTAGTTAAATATTTTAAAATATTATTCGAAGTAAATAAATCATTTGAAAAGTTAATAGCTAATAATGCATTAGGACGTAATTGATATTCATGTCTTTTATTTTTTTCACTAGTTTCAATAGAAGATATATAATCTTTATAAATATTTTCTTTGCAATCATAAATTTTTTTATTAATAAAAAATTCTTTTTCAAAATTATCTTTTATTAATAATTTCCATTGAGTATAAGGATAATTAATTCCATTATTAATACTAACTCCTTTATATTTAAATAAACCTTTATTACTTAAATTAATAACAAAATCTAAACAAATATATAACAAACTTATAATTTCTATATCAGCCCCATTTCTTGGATTAAAAGGAGCCCCTTTCAAACTTCCTGAAGGATTTAATCTATCCATCCATGTTCCATTATTATATGAATTTCCTCCATAAATAAATCCTGTGTTTGTATCTAAAAATATTTTTAAATTAAAACCTTCATTAAGCATTAAATTATCTCTCTCTTTTCCTGCATACCATTCTCTAAAATTAATACCATTTGCATGATCTTGGAAAATATTCTGAATTAAATTTTCTATTTTTATAAGTAATTTATCCCCTTTTGCTTTTAATTTAAAATGCTCGTTCATATTTTTATCAGATAAATAAACTAATTCTATTTCTTCTTTCAAGAAATTCATATCATTTGTATATTCAAGATAATCTTTAATACTTTTTATATATAACCAAGGTGTATCTCTTGCATTATATCTTGGTTTACTTCCTCTATCAAATAAATTAGGAATTAATCCATGTCTAAAAGTAGCTCCAATTATTTTTAATATTGTTTTTCCTTCAGAAAATAATCTTGGAATTAAAAACAATGATTTAAATGATATTAAGGTATCTCTTGTATACATTCTATAAAATGATATATCATGTGCAGGTAATCCACTACTAATTGAGATATTCAATAAATTCTGAGAGATATTAATTTGTTTTTGACCTAAATTAAATTCAAATGTTGAACCTATAATATGACCTATAAATTCATAACGAGCTAAAGATAATTTTTTTGAAAAACTTCCGAAATTAAATAAATAAGATGGAATTTTATTTAAACTTGTTTTTACTGCTATATAATATATTGAAGTTACTATTTTATCAAACATTATAGGCTTAATATGAGGGTATAACATTTTATAATCATTGATTATATTTTCTGAAATGAAATTAAATAAAGGATTAAATGATTTTATTTCACTTAAACGATACATAATGTAATCAATCAACCAATCTCCCATTACTATATTATTATATAAAGGATTATTATTTATATCGTAACTATCATTATAAATCTTTTTAAATTTATTTAAAGTTTCTACTAATTGATTTAAACCAGCATAAACGAATTTATTTGTTTTATTTGATAAATTTTTATCATATTTTCCTGAAGAACTCATTAAATTTATATCAAATGTTCCTCTTTTATTAAAAGTATTATCTTTTTCTTCATTTTCAGTTTTAAATAATAAATTATTAATGTCACAAGCATCAAAATAATCAACATATTGAATTCCTCTATTAAAAATATAATCTATATTTTTATTTAATCTATTAATAGCTTTTCTTATATTTTCTCCAGTTGATAATTTAAGTATTATAACTGTATTAGGTAAAATTGAATGAAAATCAATAATTGTGTTTCCTTTTTCGAAAGAAACTTTTGAAATACTATTTAAGAAATTTAAATCTTTAGTATAATATATATCTCCTTGAATGCCTCTTAAATTATTATCTGATAAAATTGTATTAACTTCAAAATCATTTTTATTCATATAACAACCACAAACAAAATCACTAATTTCGCTTGGAATAATAATTCTTGAATTAATAGGATGATTATCATTTAAATTATAACCGGGTCTACTAATTATAGCATACCCATCATAAGGAAGTTTTGAACCATTTTGAGGAACATTTTGAGAATTAATACTATTTGAATTTTGAGTTTCATAATTTTTTTTTCTTTTTTTTAAAGTATTAAAATTTTTATCATTATGATCATAAGTTTGAGCATTAATATTATTTATATCATTTTGATTAGGAATATTAAATTGTTCATAATAATTATTATCTATATTTTTATTAAAATCAATTTCCCCAAAATCAAAACTATTATGTTTAGATTCTTTCATTAACTTTTTATTTATTAAATCTTTATCATCAACAATCATTCTTATAATACATACCATATCTTTATCTTTATGAACATAAACTTCAGTATTTAAATCTTTTAATTCATCTCTTATCATATTAATATCTCTTCTTAGTAATTTTATATCGGGACTTAATAATTTTGTATCATCGTATAAATCTAAAACGTTATTTACTTGTTTATTATCATCAAATTCCATTGGTTGACTTTTATCATATGTCCATGTATCATTATCTAATACATATTTATAATAATATTTTCCTTTTGGTAATAAAACTCTAGCTGTAAATAAATTACTGTTTATTTTTGTTAAATTTATGTCAGGTTTCCAACCTCTGCAACTTAAAGCTAAACGAACTGTTTTAATATTTGGAAATCCTGCTGTTCTTGGATGAAATTCAAAAAATATTTCTTTCGATTTTTCTTTGTTTTGAGTATTAACTTTTATTTCTTTTAAAAGTTCTTCAAAATGTTCATCGAAAATATATTTTCTGTTTTCTTTTACTACACTAGGTTGAAAAGGAAATAATTGATCATATCCTCTTGTGCTTCCTATTGCACAATCTAAAAATCCAATGCAGGCCATCATTGATAAATTTATTGATATATTGTTATATTGTTCAAAATAAGATTGATTATCTATATTAAGATCAAATATTAAACTATGAGGCTTTTGACTTTTTAAATATTTATAACTATTAATTTTAATTAAATTGTTATTAACACTGGAAACATTATATAAATATTCATTAAACTTTGTCATAATTTCTCCATTTCCTCTTCCATATAAACTAATATTATTTGCTATTTCAAATGGATCTGTACACCAAATCATTTCTTTTACAAATAAATTAACACCTACATTATTTACATATTTAACTTCTGTTTCAATATTCATATCTGGTAATTGAGCTATAATTAAAATATTATTATTTATTTTTCTTGCTTCAGTAATTAAATATTTTAACATAAATATAGGAATATTAATTATATTATCTATATACAATCCATCAAATATTTCACTCATACTTTTTATATAAGTAGTATAATAATCAATTAAAAATTTTGGGCATTTTTCAAATGATTCTCCAAAATTTATTTTTATTGTATCCGGCCAAACAATAACTTTTCTTTTAAAATAATAATATTTTCCATATTTAGTAATATCAGGAAAAGGGTCATCTAAATCTTCGCTTTGCATAATCCATCCATTACATAAAAATATTTTATTTTTATCATTCTCATCTACAACATAAAAATAATTATCTATAATTTTTCTTTTAATTCCAATTCGTTTTAATTGAATAAATTCATATCTAATAAATTCTTTAACATTTAATATAGCTAAATTAATCATTTCTTTAGCTCTCTCAATCATATCTTCATTAATTTTATTTATATATCTTTTTATTTCTTTTAAAAAATTAAATTCAGACATCATATTTCCCATTTTAACATCTCTATAATATTCTAATATCAACATTGATACAAATTCTACTTCTATTGTTGCTCCTTTTCTTTCTACTCCATAATTCGCACATGATTGACTTATTAAATCATATAAATTTTCTTCATTTAATAATAAACGACCTTCATTATTTATTTTAATTCCAAAATTATCTTGCAAAACATTTAATAAATAACTACGTTTCATTGAAAAATTTTGATCTTTTTCTAAATTTTGATAAAATTCTTTAAATAAATCATAATATTTTTCAATTTGAATTAAAAAAAATTCTTCTAAATTTGCTTTATAAACATCTTTTCTAATTTCTTCTATACATTCATCTAAATCAATTTCATTATTAATATAAGGTGAGCTTTTACAACTTACTTTTTTTTCATAAAATAAATTAGAATAATTAACTAAAATTTTATCTAATTCATATGCAACAGTCAACCAAGGACAATTAGCTAATGTATAAGCACATTCAGGATGTTCTAAAATCCATTGACTTTCACTTGAAGTTTGATGAAAAATAACATCAACAATGGAACCTATTTGATATTCATTTCTTAAATTTACAATTTTTTCTTTTAATTTTTCTAATTTTTGCTCATTTGAAATTTGATCTTTATAATCAGCAAAAAATGAATTTGATACTTCATTTTGATCTTGAATTGAATATAAGTTATCTGAACTACTTAATTTTTGGAATGTTGTAAAGTGTATAAAATTATATTTTAATAATGAAACTTCTTTAAAATAATCATCGAAATTTGATAAATTTCCTAAATTTTTTGATAAAACAGTTTGTAATTGAATTTTATTAATAGGAATATTTTTTTTATTAAGTTCAATTAAAGGATTAACAAGAATATTAAAAGGTTTTGTTAATAAAAATGAATTTGTTGCTTCATCTTTGTATAAAAAAACAAATGAAATTAAACCTGCTCTATTTAAATTAATTTTAAAAATAATTTCTGTGTTTATTTCATTTGGTTTTATTTGATATTCCATAATTTTATCTAAAGGAAATTCATCATTATTATTTTTTTCATCTTCAATTGAATTAATGTCATCTTCTTTTTTAACATTTTTTTGATTTTCTAATAATTCATCTAAAAAAAATGGAGAAGGAAATTCATTTAAACAATTTGTTATTAAACTAATTTCATTTGATATTTTAATTCCATTAAATAATTTTAAATTTAATTCACTATTTATATTTATTGAATATATTTCATTTTTTTGAATTTTTGGTTGACCATTTTCTTCAATGTTTAATAAATATATTTTATTTTTATTTTCTTCTTCTTCTTCTTCTTTTTTTATCATTTCATTATTTTGTAAATTTTCTTTTAAAATATTTACTTTATCATTATCAATTTTATTATTTTCAATTTGATTTAATTTATCTTCATTATTTTTATTTTTTGTATCGATTATTTCTTCTTTATCATCTAAATTATTATTATCATCATTATTTTTTTCTTTTTCTTCTTCTTCCTCTTCTTCTATTTTTTTTTCTTCAAGATTATTTTCATTTAAATCTTTTTCTTCTTTTTCTTCTTCTTCATCTTTATCATCTTCTTTTGATTCATCTTCTTCTTTTATATCACCTGCAAAAAGAACATTATTATTTTTATCTTCAAATGTTTTTGGATGAAATTTATCTTCGGACATATTTGAATATTAAATGTTATGTTAAAATTATTAATTAATAAAAATAAATTATTTATTTTTTCAAACTAATATTATATTATTAAAATTTAAATTTTTCAAATATTTTGTTTTTAATTATTAAATTAATTTTTAATTTCGATAAATGAAAAATGAATATGAAGCTGTTTCAATAAATTATAATGAAAATGATTTAAATGATTTAAATAAAAATGATTCAAAATTAAGTATAAAAAATTATTTTTTAAATTTTATAAAAAATATTTTTAATGATTTTATTCAATATAAAAAAATATTAAAAAGAAATAAAATACAAATTTATAATTTTTTTATTGTAATATTATTATTTATAACAATTTATTTTTATCATACAAGTCTTTTTGGTTGTTATGAAAAAGATCCAAAAGATTGTTTGACATTACATTATAGAAATTTTTTTATAGAAAAATTTTATGAATTATTAATTTCATGTTTATCAGCCAATATTATTTTTTTTTTATATTTTAAGAAAAAATTAAATAAAATTTATCCTTTAATTTCTTTAATTTTTTTATTATATTATTTTATTTTTCATGTTGGAACTGATTTAGATGAACATGGAACATATAATTCTTTTTTATTTATATTTTTATCTATTTTTTTCTTATTATTTTTTCAATTAATTTATACAATTATTTATATTTTTATAAATAAAAATTATAAAAATCTTTTTTTTCCTCTTTTAATAATTTTATGTTTATTATCATTTATTATATTTTTTATAATTTATCCTTATTATGATTGCAAAAATTGGGGCTTTGGTTTATCTAATTCAAAAATTTTAGGAAGAGAATCTTTAATCGATAATAAATGTTATATTGAACGTCCTAAAAAATGTTATAAAAATATGTTAAATGGAATATTTGATTTTAGTAAAATTACATTTAAAGATTGTAAAATTCAAAATGGACAACAAAAAAGAATTTTATTAAAATATGCAAAATTATTAAATAAAAAATCAAAAAATATTGGATATCCAAAAACAACAATTAATAATTCAGATATTATTATTTCAAATAATTTAGAAGAATATGTTTTTGATGAGATTTATGATTTAGATAATAATAATAATAATAATATTGAAAGTGAAATTACTTTACATTTTGATGAAAAAAATAGAGGAAGAATAAATATAAATATTAAACCAAATGAGACTCTTATAAACGAAAGAAAAATATTATATGAAAATAATAAAAATAATATTAAATTTAATAATGTATTAATTTTATATATTGATGCTCTTTCAAGAGAGCAATTTTATAGAAATCTTCCTGAAACTGCAAAATTACTTGAAAAATATTATATAAATAATACCAAAAAACAATCTAATTTGAATGTTTATCAATTTTTAAAATATCATAATTTTAATTCATGGACTGAAATAAATGCTTATCCAATGTTTTATGGAGTTAAATATAAAAAATTTGGAGTTAATTTTCAAAATATTTATCAAAAAAAAGGATTCATAACAGCTCAATCAAATAATTTTTGCAGTAAAGAAGTTTATTCTATTACAAATCATACTGATAATTTAGATTTTGGTATTTTTGATCATGAATTAATAAGTTTATTTTGTGAACCAAATTATTCTAGTAAATATACCCTCAATTTAATTCAAGGACCTTATTCTTTATTTAGAAGATGTTTATATGGAAGAGATTCTTTTGAATATGTTTTAGAATTTGGTGAAAAATTTTTAGAAGCATATAAAAACTATCCAAAATTATTAAAATTAGGATTTAATGATGCTCATGAACCTACAAATGAAGTTTTATATTATTTAGATAAACCATTAAAAAATTTTATTCAAAAATTTATGGAAAATTATTTCAATGATAAATCTATTATTTTTATTGTTAGTGATCATGGACATAATATGCCTGGAATAACAGAGATTTTTAAAGCAGATGATGAAAGAATTGAAAAAACTTTGGGTGTTTTATTTTTAATATTACCTGAAATTAAAAATGAAAATGAATTATATAATTCAACTATCATTTTTAATAATGAACAAAAAATGGTTACTCCTTATGATATATATGGAACTTTAATGGATTGCATTGGGAAATTTAAACCCATTCAATATACAAATAGTTTATTAAGAGAAATTGATGGAAATGAAAGAGATTGTAAATATTATGAATTAAATTTTAAAGAAAATAAACTATGTCATTGTATTAATTATTAATAAATATGTTTATTTATAATTTATTTATTTATAATTTTTAATTATTATAAATATAATTGAAAAATAACTTATATTTGAATAAATATTAAAATAATAGTGAAATATTTCAAATAAAAATATTAATTTTTAAAGAAAAAATTTATATATTATATATTTAATTAAAATTATAAAAAAATTAATTCAAACAATTAAAATTATAATTTTATAAAAAAAATTGAACAATTTTTTTAATTTATTTATTTTAATAAGATATTCTTGTAAAATATAAAATATGATGATAAAATAAGGCCCCCCGGCCCA
>JAEEGK010015599.1_pt1 | contig 16808 bp, 19 predicted proteins | sample 8958771 | NCBI WGS metagenome assembly JAEEGK01 (sample SAMN16246547, study PRJNA631951) | gut metagenome | biome: gut microbiome; feature: rumen; material: SC-attached | host: Bos | place: Iran: Karaj | collected 2018-10 | reverse complement strand
CGTTGACCAGCACTTTCGTTTTCAGCGAAGGGCAGTTTGCCTGTGCAAGATCGACTTCATTTGCGACATCGCCGTCCGCCGTGCAGACGATTGCCGAGACCTCCGCGGAATTGAACCGGTATTCAAAGTCATGCTTTTTCAGCATATTGGAAGCCGGAATGACAAGCGCACCGATGCGGTGCAGCGCAACAATCGAGAACCAGAACTGATAATGCCGCTTGAGAACAAGCATGACGCGGTCGCCCTTCTTGATGCCGAGCGACTTGAAATAGTTTGCGGTCTGGCAGGAGTATTTTTTGATATCCTTGAATGTAAATCTGCGCTCGTTGTGGTCTCTGTCCACATAGATCATCGCGGTCTTATCCGGACATTTTTCCGCCATTGCATCGACAATGTCATAGGCAAAATTGAATTCATCCTGATGCGAAAAATGCACGCCGGAGAGCACGCCTGCTTCATTGGTTTCGCAGTTCACAAATTTCTCTGCAACGGGATGCAGCAGACCCGCCTTATCCACATTCGTTGCATGATGCTCCAGCACCGTTTCCTTATACTCCGAAACGCCGTTTCCGTGCGGTGCCATGACAAAGGCATAGATCTCGCAGTCCTCGCCGCCGAGCGCAACCTCATCATGCGGCATGGAGCTGTCGTAGTAGATGCAGTCACCCTCATGCAGAATTTCGGTATGTGAGCCGACGATCATGCGGAGCGTGCCTTTCAGGACGATATCCATTTCCTGTCCCGCGTGGCTTGCGAGATGCAGCGGCTTGGAGAGTGCTTCCTCAGAATACGGGACAACCACATGGAACGGCTCAACGGTCTTGTTCTTGAACTTTGACGCAAGACGGTTGTAAACAAAGCCCTCTCTGCGGACGATTGGGACACCCTCGCCTTTTCTGGTGACCGTATAACCTTTCAGCTCCGGAGAGCTGCCTTCCATGAGCTCCGAGATCTCGACATGAAACACATTCGCGCATTTGTAGATAAACGTGAAGCTGAAATCCTTTTCACCTGCTTCAAATTTCCTGTAGTCATCCACCGAGTAGTCTGTCTTGGCTGCCATGTCCTCAACCGAGATGCCGAGATCTTCGCGCAGACGCATAATGCGCTCTGCAACCTCCCGGATTCTGGTCTCAGCGTTCATTTCCTGTGTCTGCTTGCTCATTGTAATCGCTCCTTTATAAAAATAATAAAATAAAAAGCTCGCCTCAAAGATAGACTTTGAGACGAGCATTTTTCACAAATACCCGCGGTACCACTCAAATTGTGCCGCTATTGCGTAACACCGCTTCAGGCTCCAGCAAGCCCTATTCCTTAACGCAGAATCACGGGAGCACTTACTGTATTTTTCGGCACTCCGGCTCAGAAGGGATACATCGCATTGCTTGTCACCGGCTCACACCACCCGCCGGCTCTCTGCTAGACATTGGCAATCCGCTGCGTGTCTTCCTCATAGCTTTATGGTTGGAATTATAGCACACTTCATTTCATTTGTCAAGCCTTTTTTCAAAAATAATTCGGAAACCGGTTCAACTGCACGAACGGCAGGCTGTTTTCAGTGACGAAAATCACGCAGATGCGATAAATCAAATTCATTTCCTATTCTGATAAGCAGCGCCTTTCAGAATAGATGTACCGCTCCGCGGCGGATTCCACCCCCATGCAGAACCGGATATCCTGTGTCATTGTTTTCAGTATGGGGTCGCCCATCCTGATCCGGAGTGTTCGGCGAATCTCTTTCGGTATGACAATCCGCCCGAGATCATCAATTCGCCTGACGATTCCTGTTGCTTTCATATTACTCTTTTCTCCTATTTCAAAATTATTTGCAGCATTGAATAAGAAAAAAGGTCAAACTAAGATTCGGGATTTCAAATTCAGCAATACCATCTTGACTTTTGTATCAGAAAATGATATAATAGTGACGAAAGTAGAAAGAGATTCTGGATTAGTCGGAAAGGAGGCTGTATGGATTTTATTCACCGGCATATCGAAGACATCGTTATGAAAACGAACAGCACCTTCAAAGGTGTACTTTTGACCGGCGCTCGCCAGACGGGCAAATCGACACTTCTTCAGGAGCTGTTTCCTGAAAAAAGATATGTTCCGATTGATGACCCATTTATCGAAGCACAGGCAAATGAAAACCCGAATGAGTTTATGATGCTGAATCCGCCGCCTGTCATTTATGACGAGGTGCAGCGGGCACCGGGCTTATTCCGGTTCATCAAAATCAAATGTGATGAAAGCAAAGAACGCGGGCTTTTCTGCCTGTCGGGGTCTCAGCCGCTTGAACTGATGGAAAAGGCATCGGAATCCCTGTCCGGCAGAGTCGGAATTCTGGAATTAAGCGGTCTTTCCCTCAGAGAACTGCAAAACTGTCCGTTCAGAGAGCCGTTTATCCCCACGATGGAATATCTGGCAAGCAGGAATCAGTCAGCCGTTCCGGTCGCAAACATCTGGGAGATGATTCATCGCGGCGGATATCCGGAATTGCAGAACAAAGATGTTGACTGGTCGCTTTTCTTCGGCAGCTATATCAGAACATATCTGGAACGGGATGTCAGAAAGCTGACTGCCGTACAGGATCTGAACGATTTTCGGCGGTTCATGGTTGCAGTTGCCGCGAGAACAGGGCAGATGCTCAATTACACCAATATTGCAGATGAAATCGGCAAGGATGCTATGACCGTCAAGCACTGGATGTCCATTCTGGAAGCAACCGGAATCATTTATATTCTGGAGCCCTACACGGCTTCGGCATTGAAGCGGGCAATCAAAACACCCAAGATTTATTTCAGGGATACGGGGCTTGCTGCGTATTTAACAAGATGGCTTACGCCGGATGCTCTGGCTTGCGGTGCAATGAGCGGACAGTTCTTTGAGACTTATGTGATTACGGAAATCCTCAAATCCTATTCCAACCGCGGACTGGACTATCGGTATTTTGTTTCCTATTATCGCGGAAAAGACAAAAAGAAGACAAAAAAAGACGGTGTGGAGATTGCCGTCGAAAGCGAAATTGATTTCATCATCGAAGAGAACGGCGTGCTGTACCCGATTGAGATCAAACAGGCATCCAATGTCACTGCCGACATGACAAGTGCCTTTACGGTTCTTGACAAAGTCCCTGACAAAAAGCGCGGAACCGGTGCGGTGGTATGTATGTGCCCGCAGCCGGGTATCCTGAGAGAGAATATCCTTGCGATACCGGTTTGGTATCTGTAATATAAGCCGCCATCTGCAACAAAACACAGACGGCGGTTCTCCATATTCATTTCCCGATTTATCTCTCAGCAGCGGATTCCACACCCATACAGAACACCAAATCCCGTGTCAATGATTTCAGTGAGGGGTCGCCGCCCCGCAGCCGCATCGTTCTGCGGATTTCCTTCGGGATGACAACCCGTCCGAGATCGTCGATTCTGCGTACAATACCTGTTGCTTTCATGATATCCTCCTAGTTTCAATTTTGATAAATTGGAAAGCATAGGGGTATTGTTTGCCGATTAAAGAAGAATATTCGGATGGAAGAATATTCCTTCAGGCAAGTCCGAATGTTCATATTTCGTACAGCATACGGTATATCTATTTCAGAATATCTCTTCGAAGCGGTGTCAAAGATGTGTTTGCCGCCTGTGTGAAAATAAGATACCGTTTTCAAATTACAAATAGCTGCTATAGGCGGCTCGTTTTATTCTTCCGGAGACAGTTTATAGGTCTTCTTTCCGCCGTGCCCGCCGAAGATCTGCCATGTTCCGATACCGAGACGCGAAAAGAACGCCTGCCGTTCCTGTGCGCAGAGCGCGGAATCGGTATCTACTGAGGTCATCAGGATCGGCGCATAGCGGTTATATGCTGCCTGCTGTGCGGTCATATCCTTCATGTTGACGAAGATATCCCCCGTAAATGCGAGGTGATGTTCAAAGTCGATCAGCACGGATTCTCCGGCAAGATGCCCGCCTTTTCCCTCATACTGTTCAAAATGCAGTTCACCGAAATCAAAGAAACCGGTCTGCTCAAGCATTTGGCGAATCTCTTTCTCCGCGCCGATGACCGTGATTTTCTCCGGCTGCACCGGAGCATAGGAAGTCAGTACCTTGCAGATGCGGACATACGGCTTATGCAGCGGATTCTGCTCACGGAAACCGTCTGCGCCGCTGCTTTCCGCCCGCAGACATTCTGCGCTTTTTGCGCTCACATACACAGTATCGAAAAGCGGCAGCAGTCCGCAGTGGTCTACATCCGCGTGCGTGATCAGGCATTTCTTCTCGATACGGTCAAATTCGGGAACGATACTCCGGATCACCGACAGCATTTCTTCCTTGAAGCAGGCATAGCCCGTATCAATGAACAGATATTCTCCGCCGCTTTGGATGATCGCGGTATTGCTGCCGCAGGGCGGTTCGATCAACGTCACAGAAGTGTTGTCAGTAATCGGATGGACGGTGACACGCGGTGTGAAGTTTTCGCCGCGGGAAGCTGCCAGCAGTTCCGCAAAACGGCTGATGCTGTCAAATGTGCGGTACGGCGAAACGCCCGATTCGTCAAGAATCTGCATTGCGAGATTGGTGTTGACAATCAGTTCATTCTTTGCTTCGGCAGAAATATCCATTGCAGAAGAAAGCTCACTGACAAACGTACTGTAGAAAAAGCTGTTGTCGTATATCTTGTCAGCGTGATTATACTCGATCACGCGCACGCTGCACAGCTTTTTCGCTTCATCAAGAAATGCATTCAGCTTCTCCGGATCATCCGCGATCAGCCCCATTTTGAACAGTTGATATTCAGTGCCGTTTTCCTGTGAGCTGATATAGGAAATATTGAAGCAGTGCGCACTGATCAGTTCCAGAATCGCGGTCACGCTGCCGGGTTCGTCTTTCAGGCGAAACTCCAGCAGCACAACGCTTCGGTTATCCTCGCCGCTTTGCAGATAGCCGATCGCGGTGAGCTCTTCGGTCGCTTTTGCCAGCTGCTGCGGTGTTCCCTCTGCGTCAATAAACAGCATATGGGAATCCACCGCTTTGTTATAACTGACTCTCGTGATATTGATGCCGAGCGCCGCAAAGCATCGGCCTGCTTTCAGGAATGCGCCGATGTGATTCGGCATTTTTGTGACAAAGGTTTTATTCATCTCACTTCTGATATTTCGCTTTGTCCATTTCGCGGATCGCGGCACGGCGGATCTTGCCGCTGCCGACGGTCTTCGGCAGTTTCCTGTCCCGCGTGGCTTGCAAGATGCAGCGGCTTTGAGAGTGCTTCCTCGGAATACGGCACGACCACATGGAACGGCTCAACGGCCTTGTTCTTGAATTTGGCGGCAAGGCGGTTATAGACAAAGCCCTCTCTGCGGACGATCGGAACGCCCTCGCCTTTTCTGGTGACCGTGTAGCCCTTCAGCTCCGGAGAACTGCCTTCCATGAGATCAGAAATCTCCACATGAAAAGCATTTGCGCATTTGTAGATAAACGTGAAGCTGAAATCCTTTTCGCCGGCTTCAAACTTTTTGTAGTCATCAACTGAGTAGTCAGTATGGGCTGCCATTTCCTCAACCGAGATGCCGAGATCTTCGCGCAGACGCATAATGCGCTCTGCAACCTCCCTGATCCTGGTTTCGGCATTCATTTCCTGTGTCTGCTTGCTCATTACAATCGCTCCTTTTTAAAAAATGATAAAATAAAAAGCCCGTCTCAAAGATAGACTTTGAGACGAGCATTCTAAACAAATACCCGCGGTACCACTCAAATTGTGCGGCTATCCTGCCATTGCACCACTCAGCGAGCTCCAACAAGCTCTTTACATTTACGCAGCATCACGGGAGCGCTTACTGTATTTTTCAGCACTCCGGCTCAGAAGGGATACATCGCATTGCTTGTCACCGGCTCACACCACCCGCCGGCTCTCTGCTAGACATTGGCAATCCGCTGCGTGTCTTCCTCACAGCTTATGGTCTGGATTATATCACAAAAGATTTCGTTTGTCAAGCCTTTTTAAAAAAATTTTTGAAAAGCACATATCAAAAGCGGATAAACGCCGAAAAGCGAATACAGTATGCGATATATCAATCAAGCAGATATGCGTTTTTCATTCCTTTTTTGTTTTCTCATTCTGTTCGCTCAGCGAATGCAGCGCATGTTCATTTCCGTATCTGTTGCGGTATTGCAGCGGAGTTAGGCCGTTCAGCCGCCGGAACGCAGTCGTAAAAGCGCTCTGCGATGAAAAACCGAGCGATGCTGCGATCTCGGAGATCGGGAAATCAGAAAACAGCAAGATATTCTGTGCTGTTGTAATTTTCGCTTTCAGGATAAATGCCTTGACTGAAATATGCATTTCCTTTGCAAAGAGCTTTGACAGATAACTCGGATTCAGCTTTTCGTGCTCTGCCGCCATTTGCAGCGTCAGGCTTTCATGCAGATTCTTATAAATATACTCTACGGTTCGCCGTACATGAAGCGAAACGCTGTCTGCTTTCCGGATCTCCCGCATCCGTTCCGCATAATCCAGCATCATAACTCCGGTCAGCTCGATTACTTCATCAGGACGGCTGCACCGGTCACATTTCCTGACATAAATGTCTGCGAGCGTATAGGCAATATCGTGCTTCATACCGCCGTCAATACACATTCTTGCAATAATACCTGTTCCGATTGCAAAATGATACTGATTATTCCGCAGCAGCTGATCAGACAGTACCCCTTTTCCTTCATAATAATGCTGTCGGATATAGGCAAAATTCTCCTGTACTTTCTCAACATTGCCGAGCTTGATGTCATCATAGTACGAGAACTCTGATTTGATCTCAGTCCGCTTGAATTTCTCTTCAATTTGCAGAAACAGCCGATAGTTCAATTCCCGGTTCGTATTCAAACTTCATCCCTCCCGTTCAAATATACCATATTTTTGAAAAAAAGTCAATGGAATTGAAAGAAGAGGGAAGGCTTCTCAGTTATAATAACGATAGAAAAAGAAAAGGAGGCGTTCTTATGCAGACGACAACGGATTTTACGCAGGGCAATGTTCGGAGCGCAATTCTCAGATTCTATTTTCCGATGCTTGTAACAGCCATGCTGCAGCAATTATACTCCTTTGCTGATACAGCAATTGTCGGAAAAGGACTCGGCGATCATGCGCTTGCGGCAGTCGGAAATATGTCTTCCCTCTGCTTTTTGATCATCGGATTCTCGATGGGGCTTTCCAACGGCTTTTCTGTACTGATCGCACAGTATTACGGTGAAAAGAATTATCCGCGGCTTCGAAAAACACTTGTATCCATGCTGCAGCTCTGACTGCGGTAAGTTTGATCTTTCTGCGAACCGTTCTGGTTCTTTTGCAGACGGATGCTGCGATTCTGGATGACAGCCTGCGGTACGGCTCGGTCATTTTCGGCGGACTGTTTGCAGCGATTGCCTATAATATGAGTGCCGGTGTTCTTCGTTCGCTCGGTGACAGCCGGACACCGCTGAAAGCGATCGTGCTGTCCTCTATTCTGAATATTCTCATGGACTGCCTGTTTATTTTTGTGCTGCATACCGGTGTCTGGGGTGCAGCAGCAGCAACTGTCATTTCGCAAATGATCTCTGCAGCGGTCTGCCTCCGGAAACTGAAGCAGATCCCGTTTCTCAGAATGGAGAAGTCTGACCTGCAGAATGACTGGCGTCTGAATTATCAGCTGATGAAAAACGGTGTACCGATGGCACTGATGAACTCCATCACTGCGGTCGGATGTATGGCAGTTCAGTATTATGTGAACGGTCTTGGCATCGCCTATACCTCCGCATACTCGGCCTGCAGTAAATATCTGAATATGTTCATGCAGCCGGCATCCATCGCAGGGGCAACAATGTCCGCTTATACCGGACAGAACTACGGAGCCAGGCGCTTCGATCGAATCAGAGAGGGTATCAATATCTGTTTATCTATTGCGGGTATTTCCTATCTGGTGTTTGGCTCTGTCATGTTCTTTTGTCCGCGCTGGCTGGCATCTCTTCTGCTTCAGGGAGGCGAACCGATCGCATATGCAGCTGAATTCCTGCCGATCTGCGGTGTCATGCTGTTCGCGGTAGATCTGCTTTTTGTGTACCGGAATGCGGTTCAGGGAATGGGCTTTCCATTTGTTCCGATGCTTTCCGGTATTCTGGAAATGATCTTGCGCATCGGCGCGATTTCAATCCTGATCGGGCAATGGGGGTTTCGTGCAACGGCATTCGCTGAGGTATGTGCATGGTCAGGCGCATTACTGATGAACCTGATGACATTTCACCATATTCTTGGAAGGGAAAAGAGAAAGACGCTTCTGTGTCCCAAAAGCCGCAGCCATATCCCAGCTGCGGCATCATAACGCGATCAGATTGACAGAACAATTACTCCTCTCCATACAGACATCCGCCGGTGCAGCTTCATGTGCTCCGGCAGATGTTATTCTTCGCTAAATGTATCTCTCTGCAGCTGATTCCACACCCAAGCAGAACAACAGATCCTGTGTCAATGTTTTCAGTGAGTGGGCGCCGTCTCGCAAGCGCATTGTTCTGCGTATTTCCTTCGGAATAACGATGCGCCTGAGATCGTCGATTCTGCGTTCAATACCTGTTGCTTTCATGATATCCTCCTAATCATAGTTTTGCTGTAATGGAAAGCATAGAGGTATTGTTTGCCGCAGGCGGGAATATATGCATTGACAGATAATTCCGATATACAACCAACAATCCAGAATCTAAAATCGCAAATTTACACGCAGCAAACCGAATATAGAATGAACGGCTCTATGACAATATGTCAATTGTTCATACCGTTATCTCTTTATTGAATCAAAGACTGACATGCTTCAGATCTCTGATATCTCAAAACGTCTGAAGACGGTATCCGTCACATATTCTTTTTTCAGTTCAACCAGTGCCTGATAATGCGGTGTTTCCATGTGAAGCTGCACGGCTTCTGCCGATTTCCAGATCTCCAGCAGCACCAGTTCGTTCTCGTTATCCGGACTGAAATAGTAATCATATTTTTCGTTTCCGTCTTCTGCACGGGCGGCATCTGCAATGCCCTGTCTGATTATCGCATTGTAAAAATCGTTCCGCTTTCCGTCTTTCAGATAATAATGTACTTCTACCATTCGTTTCACAGAGATTCCCCTTTCGCCTCTGATATGATTTCTGATGCAGACGTCACGCGCTTGGCATCTGCAATGTTTGCGCCTTTGACATACGGTTCCAGCCTGGCTGCTGTTTTGCCGATTCCGCTGCTTCCGGATGTCGCAAAAATATGAAGCGTTTTGCCGTTCCAGTCATATCCCTTGCAGAAGGTGTTGACCACATTCGGTGCTGCATAGTACCAGATCGGGAAACCGAGATACACTGTGTCATATTCGTCCCAGTTTTCGATCCTGCCGGTGACGGGAACATCCGCTTTTCCGCGCTTTTCCTTGTTGCATCGCGCAAACGGATTGATCCATTTCAGATCCGCTTCACTGTACGGCTGTTCCGGCCTGATCTCATACAGCTCTGCGCTGAGCGTCTTGCTGAGTTCCTCTGCAATCTTTCTTGTTTTGCCTGCTTCGGCGCTGAAATAAATCACGATTGTTTTCATAATTCTCCCTCCAGATCTTCGCGGATAAAGTGCGTGCACTGCCACGGCTCCTTTTCCGGCAGACCGTACTGTTCCCTGCCGAGTGCGATGGATTTCATCAGAAAGCTCATATTCCGCGCGAGTGTCCGCATCGTTTGCAGACCTTCCGCATCTTTCGCAGCCTCTCCAGGCTTTCTTCCGTGGACGCTGTTCCAGTACTGGCTGGATACGACCGGCATCCCGCTGATCGTGAAATACTTGTTCAGCTCGTCAAAGGCCGCGGAACATCCGCCGCGTCTTGCTATCACGACACTGGCTCCGACCTTCATCGTCTTGTCGAAATGCGAGCTGTAAAACAGACGGTCAAGGCAGGCGATCAGCGTCGCATTCGCGGAAGCGTAATATACCGGTGACGCAACGATCAGACCGTCCGCTTGTTCCAGCTTTTGTGCAACTTCATTGACTGCATCGTCAAACACGCACCTGCCCAGTTCTGCGCATTTTCCGCAGGCAATGCAGCCGCGGATGCTCTTGCTGCCGATCTGACAGACCTCCGTTTCAATCCCCTCTGCGGCAAAGGTTCTGACAAGCTCCGCTGCGGCAATAGCTGTATTGCCGTTTGGATGCGGACTTCCGTTGAGAATCAGTACTTTCATGGTGTTTTCTCCTTATTTGCATAAAATGTCACGGAAACAAAATCCTGATGCTTTTCTATCATCATAGCAGAAATGGCTCAGAATGTCAAGAAGGAAGACGGCATGCACTTCATGTGCAGACCGTTTCTTATCACATTCCTATTGAAAATCCAGGAAGAATCTGCTATAATAAAATTAACTGTTAAAACGTGGCATCAAAAGGAGATGAAAAATCAGCCGAATTCGAGGAGGAATACAAAAAATGGAAAACAACAAACCCGGAACCATGCGTCCTGTCAGATGGGGCGTGCTCGGCACGGCGGGCATCGCGGCAGGATGCACCATTCCCGGCATGCAGATTGCAAAGGACTGCGAGCTGTATGCGATCGCAGGCAGAAAAAAACGGCGGAAAGCCCGTTTTCGCAACGCATTCCAGTTTCTTTCAGCGGACATACGATCAGCTTTCACAGGATCTCTGCATCAATTCCAGTCCCGCGACACTTCTTGTCAATACCGCATCCGTCTACGGCATGCACGATATTACGCATCTTGGCATCTTCGATATCGCTATGATGTCCAACATTCCGAATCTCGTCTATCTTGCGCCGACCAGCTGCGAAGAGTATTTTGCAATGCTGGAATGGAGCATTGTGCAGGACAGATATCCGGTTGCGATACGGATCCCCTGCAACGGCGTGCATCATACCGCACAGCCGGTCGATACGGATTACAGCAGGCTGAACCGCTGTCAGATCACACAGCAGGGCACAAAAACAGCGATTCTTGCGCTCGGCGATTTTTATCAGATCGGCGAAGCACTTGCGAAGCTGATTGCAGAGAAAACCGGCACTGCACCGACGCTCATCAATCCGCGGTACATCACCGGTCTGGATGAAGCGATGCTGGAACAGCTGAAGACAGATCATGACACCGTGATCACGCTGGAGGACGGTATCCTGAACGGCGGATTCGGCGAAAAGATCGCACGGTTCTACGGCCCGTCAGACATGAAGGTGTATTGCTATGGGCTGAAAAAAGAGTTTCTCGACCGGTATGCAGTTGATGATGTGCTGAAAGCCAATCACCTGACGCCGGAGCAGATCTGCAACGATATTTTTAAGGAGAGATGAATCATGGAAGCAATCGAAAACCTCACCACAAGAAGAAGTGTCCGTCAGTTCAGAAAGGACGCCGTGCCGAAGGAGATCATTGAAAAGATCATCGAGGCAGGCACCTATGCCCCGACCGGCATGAACTGGCAATCGCCGGTCATCATCGCGGTAACGAACAAGGAACTGCGCGACCGGATCTCCGCATGGAACGCAAAGGTCATCGGCAACGATTCCGACCCGTTCTACGGTGCTCCGGCTGTTCTGATCGTCCTTGCGGACAAATCAAAACCGACCTATCTCTATGACGGCAGTCTTGTCATGGGCAATCTGATGAATGCGGCACATGCCTACGGCATCGCAAGCTGCTGGATCCACCGTGCAAAGGAGGAATTTGAAACAGAGGAAGGCAAGGCGCTGCTCAGAGAGCTCGGCATCGAGGGCGATTACGAGGGCATCGGTCACTGCATTCTCGGCTATGCAGACTGCGACCCGGCTCCGGCACGTCCGCGCAAGGAAAACTACGTCTACTGGGCTGAATAAGGGAGAGATTTCATGAAATACATCAATATCGCAAACGGACCGCAGCAGGTGTCTGCGATCATTCAGGGCTGTATGCGGATGCCGGCACGCTCCAAAGAGGATGCGGCAAAGGTCATCCGCACGGCGTTCGACTGCGGCATCAACTTCTTTGACCATGCGACCTGCTACGGCGAAAACGGTGCCGCTGAAACACGCTTTTGCGAAGCTTTCCCGCTGACCGGCTTAACGCGCGAGGATATTGTCATTCAGAGCAAGTGCGGACTCTGCTTTGACCGGAACGAATTTGACTGGACAAAGGAAAACATCCTTTCCAGTGTCGATGACAGTCTCAGAAGACTGGGCGTGGAGTATCTCGATACGCTGCTGCTGCACCGTCCCGATCTGCTCTTTGATCCGGAAGAAGTCGCGGAAGCATTTAACTTGCTCGAACAGGCAGGAAAGGTGCGCTTTTTCGGTGTCAGCAATCTCATGCCGATGCAGATCGAACTGCTGAAAAAATATGTGAAGCAGCCGCTTGTGATCAATCAGGTGCAGCTGTCACTGGAGCAGTCGCAGCTGATCGACCAGCCGCTGTATATGAACAACAAAACGACCGATTTCTCGATCAGCCGCGACGGCAGCGCGCTCGATTACTGCCGTCTGCATGATATCACCGTACAGGCATGGTCGCCGCTGCAGATCGGCATGTTCGGCGGCACGTTCATTGATCATCCGGATTTTCCGGAGCTGAACAAAGCCCTCGGCGAGATTGCAGAACGAGAGCATGCCTCAAAAGCCGCTGTCGCGATCGCCTGGATTCTGCGGCATCCCGCGAGGATGCAGGCAATCATTGGCACAATGAATCCTGCACACATCAGGGATATCTGTGCAGCCTGCGATGTGACCCTTTCCCATCATGACTGGTATGCGCTGTATCTGGCATCCGGTAAATATCTGCCGTAAATGCCAAACATGTTTTATCAGTAAAAAAAATTCCGGTACCGGGGAAACCGGTTCAGGTATCATGCATAACAGAGTAGCAGCCGCCCGCGGGCGGCTGCTACTATATGTCTGTATACTATCTATGGATTACGATTATCATGAAGCTATGAAGCTCGGCAATCAGCTTTGTTTTCCGGTCTATGCTGCGTCAAGGGTGATCACATCGCTCTATACACCTTATCTGAAACCGCTTGGTTTGACATATACGCAGTATATCCTGTTTCTGGTGCTGTGGGAGCAGGACGGGCTGACCGTCGGAGAAATCTGCAAGCGCCTGATGCTCGACAGCGGCACGCTCTCCCCGATTCTCAAAAAGCTCCGTGATCAGGGATACATCAAAAAACAGCAGAGCACGTCCGATGAGCGCTCGTTTATCATTACACTGACCGACAAGGGCAAAGCGCTTCAAATACAGGCGAAAGACATTCCGCTGCAGGTCGGAAGCTGTGTGAATATCGCACCCGAAAAAGCGCTGCTGCTGCGTGATCTGCTGAACGAACTGCTTGCAAACCAATCCGCTGATGCGAAAGGAGAATAAGTATATGAAAACCGTTTATGATTTTACCGTCAAAGGCAGAAACGGCGAAGATGTCAGCCTGAGCGATTACAAGGGCAAGGTGCTGCTGATTGTCAACACGGCAACGGGCTGCGGTTTTACGCCGCATTATGATCCGCTCGAAGCGATGTACCGTGATCTGCGGGATAAGGGCTTTGAGATTCTCGATTTTCCGTGCAATCAGTTTGCCAATCAGGCGCCGGGCAGTGCGGATGAGATTCAGTCCTTCTGCAAGATGAAATTCGGCACAGAGTTCCCGCAGTTTGCAAAGATTGATGTAAACGGCGAACAAGCAGAACCGCTGTTTGCATTTCTTGCATCGGAAAAGCCGTTTGCAGGCTTCGGCAAGGGGCTGAAAAACGCGGCACTGAACAAGTTTGCAGACCTGAACAATAAAAAGTTCGGAGACAAAGCATATATCAAATGGAATTTCACGAAGTTTCTGATCGGCCGGGACGGCACTGTTCTTGCAAGATTTGAGCCGACTGCCGATATGGCTGATGTCAGGAAGGCTGTTGAAGATTTACTGGGGTGATACGATGCGCGAAGATTTTGATTTGCAGGGTTATCTCATCGAGGGCGTGGAAGGGATCGTATCCGAAGCAATCAAAGCCACGCTGAAAAATCCGAAGGAAAGCGCGTTTATGCTGAAATTCGCCGCTGCCAGCCGTGCTGCATCGAAAAAGCGACGGAAAGCCGAAGACAAAGGCGAGCATATTCCGCCGTTCCTGATCGCAAGCATCACGAGCAAATGCAATCTGCACTGTGCAGGCTGTTATTCTCGGTGCAATCACGCAACGGTCGATTCTGAACCGGTCAGGCAGCTGACCGATGCAGAATGGCAGGCGGTATTCGATGAAGCCGAAGAGCTGGGCATCAGCTTTATTCTGCTTGCCGGCGGCGAACCGATGCTGCGGCGCGGCGTCATTGAAGCGGCGGGCAAAAAGCAGAATATCCTGTTCCCGATCTTCACAAACGGCACATTTCTGGACGAACAATATCTGGAGCTGTTCGATCAGTGCCGCAATCTGATCCCGGTCATGAGTATTGAGGGCAGCCGCGAATTGACAGATGAACGGCGCGGAAAAGGTATTTACGACAGGCTGATTGCCAATATGAACGAGATTCAAAAGCGCGGGCTGATTTTCGGCGCATCAGTGACGGTCACAACGCGAAATAACAAAGAAGTGACCTCGCAGGAATTCCTCGGCAGCCTTGCGGAAAAGGGCTGCAAGGTGGTCATTTTTGTTGAGTATGTTCCCGTGACCGCAGAGAGCAGAGACCTCGCGCCGACGGATGCCGAACGGGAGTATCTGCAAAGAGAGATCACACGGCTGCGGAAAACGCATCCCGAAATGGTTTACATCTCATTCCCCGGCGATGAGAAAAGCTCCGGCGGCTGTGTTGCCGCGGGCAGAGGCTTTTTCCATATCAATTCGCATGGCGGCGCAGAACCTTGTCCGTTCTCGCCATATTCCGATATCAATGTGCGGGACAGTTCTCTGAAAGATGCGATGAATTCTCCGCTGTTTCAGAAGCTCCGCGAGGAAGGCTATCTGCTGGAAGACCACGACGGCGGCTGTGTGCTTTATGAAAAGCGCGAACAGGTCGAACAGCTTATGAACACTTAAAAAGGAGGAAAATGTCATGAAATGGATTATTCCGATCATTATTTGTGCAGCGGTCGGATGCTGCTGCTTTACGCATCGCCGTGTCATCAAGGCGCTCCTGAAACATGAACCGATGCCTCCTGCACCCAAGTGGCATTTCTGGTGCAAGAATAAGCGAAGCTGATCTGAATACACAATATAAAGACGAAAACGGCAAGGGTATTATGTTCCCTTGCCGTTTTGTATTTGTTATGCTTCTGAAAAATCCGTATCCAAAGCAATCTGAAGCCGGTGCTCCGGATATTCCTTCTGCACATCGGCTGTAATCTGCTGAAAAACGGCTTTGCGGTCAGGTGCATCAAAGCTGATGACCACATCAAAGCGGATTGTGTTTGTTTCCTTTGTCAGATAAAAGCCGTGCATCTGCAAAACATGTTCGTGCGAAAAGACAATCTCCCGCACCCGCTGCTCGACGGTCCTTGCTTCATCATCCTTCGTGTTGACCGAATAGACACCGACCGCAGTGAGAAGCACCTTATGTTTGCTGTATACAGCCATCTGGATTTCACGGATGAGCCGGTCAATCCTGTCGGCAGAATAGGTATCGGGCACTTCAATATGCACAGAGCCGTTCCATGCGTCCGGACCGTAATTGTTCAGTACAAGATCATACGCACCCTGAACGCCCTCGAACCCGGTCACAGTCTCTTTGATGCTCTTTGCAAGATCGGGATCATTGCGTTCGCCGAGGAGCTGCGAGATCGTGTCTTTCAGCATCTCCAAGCCCGATTTAATAATCACGAGCGAGATGACCGCACCGAGCCATGCTTCCAGTGATAAGCCGCACAGCATAAAGATGATGGCTGCAACCAGTGTTGAAGCGGAAATGACCGAATCGAGCGTTGCATCCTCGCCGGAATTGACAAGGGAATCCGAATTGACCTTTTCGCCCACGCGCTTGACATATCTGCCGAGCACAATTTTCACAACGACCGCAACGCCGACAATCACCAGTGAAGCGGCCGAATATTCCGGCGTGGAAGGCGAAATGATCTTTTTGACGGACTCCACAAACGAAGTGATGCCCGCATACAGAACGATGACCGAGATGATCATTGCACTCAGATATTCGATACGGCCATAGCCGAACGGGTGTTTTTTGTCCGGCTCGCGTCCGGCGAGCTTTGTTCCGATGATTGTGATCAGCGAACTTCCCGCGTCGGAGATGTTGTTGACAGCATCCAGAACAATGGCGATCGAGTGTGTCATCAGACCGATCACAGCCTTGAACGCTGCGAGAAACACATTTGCAATGATGCCGATGATACTGGTTCTGACGATGATTTTCTCCCGTGCGGTATCATTTGTCGGTGATGCCTGCGATTCAGCTTCATGATTTCCCATAGACGGACTTCTCCATTTATAACACTCAGGATTCGGGCGCAGGTATTTGCCCCTTGTTTTTTATTATACCGTATTGCACTGAAAAAGTCAATCTTCCTCAATGAACAGCCCCGAAAATACCGCTGACGGTCTCTTTTATTTCTTTGCGCGGCTGATGCCGATTGCGTTCAGCTTCTCCTTATTGCGCTGCAAATGCTCCCGGATATTTGCAGATGAACGCAGCGCCAGAATAAAACGCAGACTTTCCTTTTGCTGATCCTTGAAAGACCGTATCTGGCTTTTTAACTCCTCCAGCCGCACGATGATCATATTACGATGTTTCTTTGCGTGGCACTCCTGATCCTGTTTCCGCAGATGCCGCTGATTCTCGCAAATATCATGATTCTGGTTTGTCTGCTTGCCGTGATCA
>JAEEGK010015597.1_pt1 | contig 16809 bp, 11 predicted proteins | sample 8958771 | NCBI WGS metagenome assembly JAEEGK01 (sample SAMN16246547, study PRJNA631951) | gut metagenome | biome: gut microbiome; feature: rumen; material: SC-attached | host: Bos | place: Iran: Karaj | collected 2018-10 | reverse complement strand
CACCGAAGACCGAATCGTACAAGCGCAGCCTTGCCCTGGAGGTGATTGTCGATGGCAGCGAGATCTATGCGTGCGAGGTGTTGGGCTATTACGAATCGGAAACTTCATTCGGCTGGAATGTCGATGATGAAGGCGAATACATTCCCAATTGCATCGAATGTGCCTTCGAAGGCCCCAATGGCCTAGAGCTTTGCTATACCCGCTCGGCGGTTGAGAGCTTCACGGTAGGCATGGCCTATGTGCGGGACGGGAAATATGTGCTGGATCAGTTCGACATGTATCAGTACATGATCGACGAGGAGATTCCCGTCTGGAAGGCCGACTTCGCCAAGATGAAGGAACTGTATCGGGAAGCTGCAGCCAAGGAAGACAAGGATGTCGAACTGACCAAATGGGCTCATTGTTATCTCGACTATAGCAATGAGTGGATCTGGTTGCGCGACAGCCTTGACCAGCGTGGGGCTTTCTTCATCCGCAAGGATGGACAGTTCAGGCTCATAGCCGTCGAGACACCGCAGCTCAAGCCCACGACGATGGATCATGGCCACAATGTGTGCTACTTGTGCCTTTCCAGTCCTGAAGACGGCATGACCGTTCGCACCCGAGTCATCGGCTTAAAGGATGGCGAGCAGATCGAGGAATTTACGGCCTTGAAGGTCAATGGCATCTATACCGAATGCCAAATGAACGGCAAGTCGATCAGTCCAGCTGAGGGCAAGGCGTACATCGACAAGCTTCCCGAACGGGAGGACATCACCGCCTATTTCAGCAACATCGAGGGAGGAGACTACTTCTAACGCCATTTTCTGACAAAAATCATTGACGGACGCGACAGATCCAGCAGGGTCTTGTCGCGTCTGTCGTCTTTTGGGCATCCTGTCGCTACAGATTACACAGAAAGTGATAAGAATGTTTGGAGCACTCACAAAAAGCCCGTACCTTTGCAGCGTCAAAATCAAGGAAACACTTGACAAGACACGAAACAAACAAGATTGTTCAACATTAAAGAAATAAACAATGATTCGCATGTATGCAATGGTCTGTGGGCTGACCTTCCTAAGAGCCCAAGCGCAGATGCTTCCGAAGAACGAAGCTGTCATCAAGTCGAATAAAATCATCAACAATAACAATAATCAAAAACAACAATAACTCTAAAAACTTCAAGCTATATGAAAAAGATTATGCTTATGGCCACAATGATGGTGGCAACACTTACAGCCAGTGCACAGTATGATGCAGGTACCTGGTCGCTCAACGTACGTTACGGTTTCACAGGGGCAACGATGCTCAACACCCCCGATATGGATCTCAGCCTTGCTCTTGGCCCCGGTTCTACCATTAACCTGCCCGGCGGCGATTTGGAGGCTTCTGCCACAGGAGGCCATGTGGTGGGCCTTGAGCTCGAAAAACAGCTGACCAAGAGGTTCAGCATCTCGGGTGGCCTCGATTGGCTCATGGCTGGAACAGGTTGGAAAGACCACAAGTGGAAAGATGGCGATGTCGAATACAAGCTCAAGGATGCTTCTGTCAAGACATATTACCTGGCCGTTCCCGTTACCGCCAACCTCTATATCTGGAAAGGCTTGGCTTTGCACGCCGGAGTACAGGCTGCCTACCTCACCGGAGCACGAAGGGAGGGCATGGTGACCTATAAGGACGATGCCGACTACACTGTCAGCATGAGCTTGAGTGACAGGTCGGAGTTCAACAAGATTGATATCTCGATTCCTGTCGGCATCAGCTACGAATGGAGCAACCATCTCTTCGTCGATGCACGTTACAACATCGGTCTGTCGAATGTCACCAAGGAGAAGACCTACGAAGACAAGGATTTGAAGAATGCCTATCTCCAGCTCTCCGTCGGTTACAAGATCAAGCTCAATCACTAATACAACAATTGCCATAGCCTCCATCCCCATAGAGGCTGAAGGCTATGGAAAAACAATCATTTCACTTCAAATAGAAACTCAAGATGAAAAAGTATCTTATTTTGGCCGTAGCCGCCGTAATGGCTACAATGAACATTAACGCACAGAATGAGTCTGCACAGCCATACTACGAATTGAACGAGATGCCCGAATTGCTCGAAATCATGCCCGAACCACCGGCTTTCGACAGCCCAGAGTTTGCCAACGACGTTGTTCGCTACTGCTGGGGCAAGCAGCAGCGTATGGATCCCGAACGTGTGGCTTTGGCCATTGCCGATGCCGAGTGGAACGACCTGACAAAATTCTTCGGACAGTATGCCGAGGCTTTTGGCCTGACTGTCACCCCCGAGGATACCCCCGAGATCTACAAGCTGCTTGTAAACAGTCTTGCAACTACCGATCCTATGCGCAAGAAGTGCAAGGCATACTATGGTCGTCAGCGTCCTTTCGAGCGTTTCGATGAAGCCATGCCTTCACATGAGGAAGATGACCTGCGCGGTGAAGGCAGTTATCCTTCGGGCCACTCTCTGCGTGGCTGGGGCGTTGCCCTGCTCCTGGCTCAGATTGCTCCTGAACGTGCCAACGAGATCTTCAAGCGTGGTTGGGACTACTGCAACAGCCGTGTCATCGTAGGTGCCCACTGGCAGAGCGATGTGGATGCAAGCCGTACGGCTGCCAGCATTGGCTTCTGCGCCCTGCAGGGCAGTCCCGAATTCCGTGCCCAGATGGAGAAAGCCCAGGAGGAATATGCCGTGAAGACCGGACAGACTGTGGGCGTCGAAACAGTGGCTGAGGTTGCGCAGGCTCCTGCCCAGCAGTACATCTTCCGCGTTGATGGAAGCCGCACTACCGAACAGACACGTGGCATCAAGGTCCAGAACGGACGTAAGTATGTTACTCAGTAAAAAAAGAACAGCATAAATGGTTTTTATAATAAAAAAATTCCCGATACTTTTGGAAGTGTCGGGAATTATCTTTATATTTGCGGCGTCAAACCGTGAAACTTATAAAAAGACAATACTTATGAAAAAACTATTCACTCTGCTCCTTGTCCTCACCGCCACCCTTCAGGCGATGGCCTATGATTTCCAGGCAACGATGTCCGATGGACGAGTTCTCTACTTCAATGTCCTTTCGAAGAATGAGTGCGAGGTGTCGCGCATGTATTATACCGAGCGCAATGCATCGTACGTGAGCGGTAGCCTTGTCATTCCTACCCAGGTCACCGATGCCGAGGGTACACGCTACACCGTTGTCGGTATTGGCAAGTCGGCTTTCGTGCATTGCGGCAGCCTAACCTCCGTCACCGTGCCAGCCACCGTGACCTACATCGACAATGCTGCCTTTCAGAAGTGTCGCAGCCTGACCACCGTGAATCTTCCTGATGCCATAACTACCATCGGCGATGAGGCGTTCGAGGAATGCAGTTCGCTCACCGAACTCACGTTGCCACGCAGTGTCAAGAAAATCGGTATCGAAGCCTTCGAGGACTGCGAAGCGATGAAGACGCTTTATGTCAATAGCCCCGAGCCGCCGACAGTGGCCGCTTCCGCTTTCCCGCTGAACGACAACAACAAGGTGCCTTTCACCCTCTATGTGCCCTACGGCACATACTCGGCCTACCGCAATGCCAACTATTGGAGTGCATTCAGCGACATTCGCGAGACGGGAGGCAATGGCCAGCAAATCTATAACCAGCAGGGTTACAATCCACAAGTTCAGCCAAACTATAATCAGCAGGGCTATAACCAACAGAGTTACAATCAACAAGGATACAATCAGCAGGGGCAACAAAACTATCCGTCACAGGGTTATGGCCAGCAAGGCTATGCCCAACAAAGTGGCAATTACAACTCGTACGATGACTATGACAACGATACTCGAATCAATGACCTGCAACGTCAAGTCATCGAACTTCAGCAACAGAATGCCCGCTTCAAGGATGCCATCTACAAGGCACTCGTAAGCTCTAACTTTGACGAATGCAGGCGCATTCTCCATGAAGCCATATCGGCCCAATAAACCACTCGTTTTTCCATAAAAAAGCTCCACCCAAGAAAAATCTCGAGGGTGGAGCTCGTTTTTATTATCATGGGTTCATCATTTCCTTATCCTCAATACCGGCATGATGTCGTTGAGAGGTTCGTCGGGAAGGGTTACGATGAGGGCATCTTTTGTCCGCTGGAACTTGACAGGGCCGTAGCCGAGGAGCTCGATCTTCGAAATACCTTTTAGGAAGAGCTTGCTTCCTTTGGCAAGACACTTGATGGTGATTGTATGGCTCTCAGGCCAGGCAAGGGCACTCACGTAGAGGTTCTTCGTAGTCTGTGTGAAACGAATCTCATCGCTGCCAGCCTTGGTGTAATTGCCATCGTTGAAGCCTTGTGCATTGATTTGAATCGTCGATTCGGCAATAGGACCTTCGCCGAAAATCTTCCATGGACGTGTTCCTATTATGCTTTCCTTGTTGATCTTCATCCATGCGCCAAACTCCTTCAATATCACTTCTTCCTTTTCGTCGAAGGTGCCGTCGGCGCGGAGCGGAACCGAGAGCAGCATGTTGCCGTTCTTCGACACGATATCGACGAGCAGCTTGGCCACCGTAGCTGCACTCTTGTAGGTGCCTTTCTCATAGATGCCGGTATTGTAATGCCAGCCGCCGATGCAGTTGCAGCATTGCCATGGCTCGGGCTGAATCTCATTAGGTGCGCCACGTTCCACGTCCCAAACCAATGCCTGTCGCTGCTGGTCGTTCTCCAATATTTTGCCAAAGACTACTGCCTGGTTCTTTCCGCCGTGGGTCGTCATGCTGTGGTTGTACATGTGCGCGGTAATCTTCATCCCCGCATCGCTTACGGGATAGAAGGGGAGCACGGTGACATCGAAATAGAGCAAGTCGGGATTGTAACGGTTGATAGCATCAAGTGTGCGGTTGTAGAAGTTGGTGGCAAATTCCTGCGAAGGAGGGCAGGCTCCGTTGCCCCATCCCCATTGGCGATGAATCATTCCATTTGCCCAGGTGCCCTCGCTCAGCGGATGGTTCTGGGCATAGAGCTCCTGCGGGTCGTAGCCTTCCCACCATGTTCCCTTGCCATCTTCCTTCGTCAGCCAGCCATCGTAGGGCACGCCCATCTTGTCGCCCTTGGTGTCGTAGCGACGTGAAGGTTCGTACCACGTCCAGGCATGGTCGGCATGGAACGAGATGCCGAAGGGCAAACCTGCCTTCTTGGCAGCAGCGGCCCAACCGGCCAGGATGTCCTTGTGTGGACCAATGTTCATCGAGTTCCAGCGCTGGTACTTGCTGTCCCAAAGGTCGTAGTTATCGTGATGATTGCCCAACGCGAAGAAATATTGTGCGCCAATTTCCTTGTAGAACTGCACCAGCGAATCAGGATTCCAGCGTTCAGCCTTGAAGAGGGGCAGGATGTCCTTGAAACCCACCTCTGAAGGATGTCCGTAGTGCTCACGGTGATATTCATATTGGCTCGAACCTTCCTGATAGAGGCCTCGTGCCATCCAGTCACCCGAGCCCTCCACGCATTGAGGCCCCCAGTGTGCCCAGATGCCGAACTTGGCATTACGGAACCATTCCGGCACCTCGTAGGTGCTGAGCGATTCCCACGTAGGTTCAAACTTGCCTGTTGCCATAGGCTCGTCAACTTCGAGAACAGGCACGGCATACTCTTGTGCATTCAATGTGGCCGCTATGGCCAAGGTGAAAAGGGTAGTAAGGAACTTCATAGCGTTTGGTATTGATTTCTTCGGCAAAGATAATTGTTTTTCTTTGAAAATGCAAAGTTTTTGTGTGTAATTCTGTTCTTTTTCATCATATAACACTCTGTCGGCCGACAGAGTGCTATCTCCGATTGCGGAAGCATCGTGACGGCCGACAGAGTACTTTATCCGATTGAAGCAAGCATCGTGACGGCCGACAGAGTATTCTATCCGATTGGAACAAGCATTATGACGGCCGACAGAGTACTTTATCCGATTGGAGCAAGCATTGTGTCGGCCGACGGAGTGTTTTATCTGATTGCGGAAGCATCGTGACGGCCGACAGAGTGCTCTATCCGATTGGAGAAAGCATTGTGACGGCCGACAGAGTGCTTAATTCGATTGGAGAAAGCATTCTGTCGCGCGTCAGAGTACTCTATCCAAATGCGGAAGCATTATGACGGCCGTTAGAGTGTTATTTCCAATCGCGGAAGCATCCTGTCGGCCGACAGAGTACTATCTTCGGGGAGAGATTGTTTATGTCGCAAGTGGACATGACAAATGACACTAAAAATGAGTGGACTGCAACAAAAAACGAATGCATCTATTTTGATGATTCGAAAAAATTATTATCTTTGCCCCAGATAACCGTAAAAACACAACACTTTAAAAGGAGAATACTATGAAAGTTGGAATTCCAAAAGAAATCAAGCAGGGCGAGAGCCGTGTCGGCATGACGCCCGCAGGAGTGTCAGAATTTGTGAAACGTGGACACACCGTCTATGTGCAGCATACGGCGGGTGACGGTAGCGGTTTCCCCGACAAGGAATATGAGGAAGCAGGTGCTTCGATTCTGCCCACGATGGAAGAGGTTTATGCTGCTTCTGATATGATTGTGAAAGTCAAGGAACCCATCGCCCCCGAGTACCCGTTGATTCGCAAGGATCAGATTGTCTTCACCTATTTCCATTTTGCGTGCGAGCGTGAACTCACTGATGCTATGTTGAAGAGTGGTGCAGTCTGCATCGCCTATGAGACCGTGCAGAAGGCCGATCGCAGTCTTCCTTTGCTCATTCCGATGAGTGAGGTGGCTGGACGTATGGCTACGCTCAACGGAGCCTACTATCTGCAGAAGACCAAGGGCGGCAAGGGCAAACTCATCAGCGCTGTGCCAGGTGTAGAGCCTGCTCGTGTGCTCGTCTTGGGAGGAGGTACGGTAGGAGAGGCCGCAGCTCGTATGGCTGCCGGCTTGGGCGCAAGTGTCATCATTGCCGACATCAACCTGCCACGCTTGCGTCAGCTTGGTATGGAGTTGCCACCCAATGTTCACACCATTTATTCCACCGAACACAATATCCGCAAGCTTTTGCCGACGGTCGATATTGTAGTTGGTTCGGTGCTCATTCCGGGAGCCAAGTGCCCGCATCTGATCACACGCGACATGTTGAAACTGATGGAGCCCGGCTCGGTGCTCGTCGACGTTGCTATCGACCAGGGAGGTTGCTTCGAGACATCAAGGCCCACTACACACGAGGATCCTGTCTATACGGTCGATGGCATCGTCCACTACTGCGTGGCCAACATCCCAGGAGCCGTGTCGCATACCTCAACCTTGGCGCTGACCAATGCCACACTGCGCTATGCCCTCGCCTTGGCCGACAAGGGTTGGCAGCAGGCTTGTCGCGACGACCATGCGCTATATCTGGGCCTCAATGTGGTCGATGGCAAGGTCACCTTCAAGGCTGTTGCCGAGGCGTTCGGTATGAAGTACGAGCCGGTGGAGCTATAAGACTCAGTATTTTCGAAGTGAGGGCAGATAAATAGCAGAAATGTCTGCCTTCACTGCTTCCCTCTAATTGTATCAGATAATAGATTGTCCAAAACATTTTTATTGATGTTTTGGATATTTTATTGAATGATATCTAAAAAATCCTTTCATTTTTATTACTTTTTCCCTTAAAAATTTTGTGATATAGAAATTATTCGTTACTTTTGCACCACATGAAAGAATGATTCTTACACAACTTACCACATTTACACATTAACACATCACATGAGTTCTATCAAGCTTTTAGTAACCGTGACTGCAATGATGTTTGCAGTCTCGCAGCATGGTGCTCTGGCAATTGATGCCAGCAGCCCGGCTCCTGCCGCAGCGCCCCAGAATAGGGTGACTGGACAGATTGTCGATGTCAACGGAGAGCCTTTGATTGGCGCCAATGTAGCGACATTGGATAGCCGAACAGGCACAGTGACCGATATCGACGGACGTTTCTCGATCGACGTGCCTCAGGGCACTCAACTCCAAGTTTCCTTCATCGGCTATGTGAGCCAACAGCTGAAGGCTGGCAACAACATGAAGATTGTCCTCAAGGAGGACTATCAGGACCTTGAGGAAACTGTGGTCATCGGTTATGGCGCAGTCAAGAAGCGTGACCTGACAGGAGCCGTTGCCAGCGTGAAGAGCGAGGAGATCGTCAAGACTCCTACCACTAACGTCATGGAAGCTCTCCAGGGACAGGTGGCTGGTTTCGATATCACACGTTCGACAGGTGAAGTTGGTGCCGCAATGAACATGACCTTGCGTGGCAATCGCTCAATCTATGGCAACAATGCACCTCTTTTCATTATCGATGGAATGGAAGGTTCCTATGATGAACTCAACACCAACGATATCGCATCGGTCGAGGTGCTGAAGGACGCAGCATCTACTGCTATCTATGGTGCGGCAGGTGCCAATGGTGTAGTGATCATTACCACCAAGAGTGCAAAACGTGACAAGCTTCAGATTGATCTGGACGCATACTATGGATGGAACATGATCAGTCGCTTCCCTGAGATCAATTCTCACGACAAGTATGTAGGTTTTCGCCGTGAGGCAATGAAGAATGCCGGACTCTATACCGACGAGGCAAATCTCTTCCCGAGTTATTTGCAGCAGCTTGTCAACAACAACCAGTGGGTTGACTGGTTCGATGAAGGCTCGCAGACAGGTACTTTGCAGCAGTATAATCTCTCTGCCACCTATGCATCAGAAAAAGTCAACACTTTCTTGTCGTTGGGTTATAACGACACCAAGGGAATGCTCAAAGGAGACGAACTGACGAGATACTCCTTACGAACCAAGGTGGATGTCACACCCAATCGTTATGTGGCTTTCGGTGCCAACTTGTATGGCATGTATAGTGACAACGATAAGCGTAACAGCCGCATCTGGAACCGAATGCTCTGCACTCCTCCGCTTGGTACACCCTATGATGAGGAAGGCAACGTAGTGCTCTATCCGGTGGGCGGCGATACGGGCAATCAGAGTCCTATCACCGATACCGGTGACGGCCAGTACACCAACAATGTCAAGAAGATTTCTCTCACTCCTCAGGCTTATTTCGAATTGAAACCTGTCACCGGCCTTTCACTCAAGACGGTCATAGGTGGCTACTTCAATGCAACCAAGCAGGGTATCTACGAGGGTAACAAGTCGTTCAATGGTCTGGCAACGGGTTCATATGCATCGGTGCCCAATACCCTTTCGTACAACATGAAGTGGCAGAACATCCTGACCTATAACTACAAGCTCTTCAATGCACACGACTTCACCTTCACTGGCGTAACCGAGTGGAGCAACAATCATCGTGAGGTCAACACTGCGGCTGCCTATGGTTTCGACAGTGATTCCTATACTTATCATAACCTCGCAGCAGGAACCAACGGCTACCGCGTATCTTCATCTTACGTTCAGAACCAGATGATGTCCTATGTTGCTCGTCTCGCCTATAACTACAAGGGACGCTACCTGTTGAGTGCCAGTGCCCGTTGGGATGGATCGTCCATCCTCGCTGAGGGCAACAAATGGGACGTCTTCCCATCGGTGTCGGGCGCTTGGCGCATCAGCGACGAGGCTTTCATGGATGGTACCAGCGATTGGCTCGACAACCTGAAACTTCGCGCAAGCTGGGGTATCACGGGTAATGCTGGTGCAGCAGAATATGCCACGATGGCTTACTCGACCACAGGTCAATATGGCATGCAGGATGTGGCCACCAACTACAGTGAGTACAGCTCGAACATCGCCAACCCGGGACTTGGATGGGAGAAGACCTACACATGGGATGTCGGCCTCGACATGACCCTCCTGGACAATCGTCTTGATATTGTCTTCGATTGGTATTCGAGCACCACACGCGGCCTGCTCTTCCAGCGCAGCCTTCCTTATGCCGTCGGTGGTTCGGCAGGAGGTGGCGGCGTCTCGACCTTCAAGATCTGGGAGAACGTAGGCAAGACCCGTAATCAGGGTATCGAACTCACCCTCAATAGCCGTAACATCATCCGTCGCAACTTCACCTGGAACACCACGTTCACTTTTGCAAAGAACAACGAGGAGGTGCTCCAAACTACCAGCGAGAATCCATTGCAGTATGGCGACTATTATTTGATTCCTGGTGAAGGCGTTCACACCTATTATCTTTATAAATATATGGGTTGCTGGGGCACTGCCGAGGCTGAAGAGGCAGCCAAATTTGGTGCTAAGCCTGGTCAGATCAAGGTGGACGACGTCGATGGCGATGGCAAGTATAGCGCTTCGGACTATCAGATTATCGGCAATGCCGATCCTGCTTGGACGGCTTCGCTTACCAACAGCTTCACCTTCTACGATTTTGATTTCAGCTTCCAGCTCGTAAGCCGCTGGGACTGGACCATTGCCTATGGTGTCACTGGATGGTATCGCACCAATGGTCTTTCTCCATCACCAGCTGTCTGCGATTATTGGTCGACCGACAATCAGGGAGCTCGCTTCCCTGCTCCTGATGCCAGCTCTGCTACGGGACTTGACTCATATCAGTCGGGTTCTTCGATCAATTATTTTGATGGCTCATACATAAAGGTCAAGAATCTCACCTTCGGCTACACATTGCCAAAGAACGTGCTCAAGAAGATACAGATCGACAAGGCACGCATCTATTTCACAGCAACCAATCCATTGATCTGGTCGAAGAGCGAATATCTGAAGGACTACGATCCTGAAAAGGGAGGTGACGACGATGATGCACCTTTGTACAAGCAGTTTGTGGTAGGTGTGAATCTCTCCTTCTAAGTAGAGCAGCAGTTGAACAAATAAAGAATTCAAACAATGAAAAAATATTTTTTCCTTACCGCTGCATTGGCATCGATGATGTCGATGGGCAGCTGCAGCCTGGATGAGAACAACTATTCGGCCATCTCAACCGACGAGGAATGGTCGACGGCTGCCGGCTTTGAGAAACTCGTCAATTCCTGCTATATGGGACTGATTCGTGTCGTTTACGGACAGGCCGAAGATACCTATATCATCGGTTCGGAAGGCGGCACCGATATCTGGCAGGATGTCAGCAATTCGGGCAACTGGCGCAAGGCGTTGACTTACGAAGGATTCGATGCTTCAGTCAGCATGTTCCTTGAAGCCTATCAGGGTTTCTATTTCACCTTGAACGAGTGCAATGCCGCCATCCAGTATGCCGACAAGGTGACCGGCCTTTCGCAGGATGCGATCAACGCGTTGGTTGCCGAGGCTCACTTCTTGCGTGCTCATGCGCTCTATAGTATCGTGGAGCAATATGGAGGCAAATATTTGGCTACCGAACCCACCAGCTCGGCTATCGTCTCACTTAGCTGCAGCACAGTCAACGAATTCTATGATGTGATCTTTGCTGACCTGGAATTTGCGATGCAGTATCTGCCTGCCAAGCAGGAGGTATATGGCCACGTGACTCGTGCAGCTGCCTATCATCAGTATGCCAAGTGCTGTCTGAGCTATGCATCGTATACCGATGCCGAGATTTGTGCCATCTGCAATGCCAACCCTATCTCGACAAGTGAGGCTCAGTCCTATTATTCTAAAGCCAAGGAGGCTGCTGAATACCTCATCAATCGTGCTGGTGACTTTGGTGTCGAACTATATGCCGATGTGGCCGACGTATTCCGCGATGGAAACAACAAGACCAACAAGGAGGCCATCTTCCGTGTCTGCCACTCCACCGTCCAGGCACTCAATCCTCGAGGCAACTATTACAACCGAGCTTGGAAGCACTACTGTGCTTACAACAACAATAACAATGGCATCTACCTCGAGGGCATGACCCCAAGCTACACGACCACTCCCAAGTTGGCCAAAGGTAATTGCTATATGTGTCCTTCGAAGAAGTTTATTGACCTTTATGGTGAGAAGGACGGACGCTATGAAGCATTTTTCACTACGGCATGGTATGTCAACAAAGCCAATAGCGGCGACCAGTATGCGTGGACCTCGGCCGATTGCAAGATCTATGGCCTCGACGAAAGCCGTGTCGGCAATGCCACCTACAATCTTTCGATGGGAGATACAGCTGTCTTCATCAGTCGCAAGACCTTTACTCAGGCTGAGAAGGATGCCTGTCGTTATGCAATCTATAATGTCGAGGACAACTATGTTGATGCGAAACAGCCCAAGAAGTTCTTCCCAAGCTGTCGCAAGGGTAACGACCCGAGTGATTATGCCGGATCGAATGCCTCCAAGCCATATACCTCGGGCGACTGCATCATCTATCGTTTAGGAGAAACTTACCTTATGGCAGCTGAGGCAAACTGGCGTCTCGGTGACGAAGCCAATGCTCTCAGATATCTCAATGCTATCCGAAATCGCGCTTGCATTGGGCACGATCATAGCATGGATCTGTCCACTATTGATCAGGATGTCCTCCTCAACGAGTATGCTCTCGAGATGGTAGGCGAGTGGAACCGTTGGTTCACACTCAAGCGTTTCCGTGCATTCGAGTCGCGCCTTGCTGCTTTCAATCCACAGAATGCCGGCAATTGGAAAAAGTCCTACTACGTTCGTCCGATCAATACTACCGAGATTCTCAATCTTCTCAATCCTGAAGAATATCAGAATTCAGGCTATTGATTCCTATCGTTCATAATACAAAGAGGGGATGTGCTCGACGGCACATCCCCTTGTTTTTATTTCACTCTTCTTGCTTTGAGCTGCGAGCTCACATTACTTCATCGCCTTGGCATTGCCGATGCAGGAGTTAGGCATCTGGATGTGGAGCATTTCGCAGATGGTTGGCGCGATATCCACGATGTAGGTGGGCTCGGAGGTCTCGCCATGATTGACGTGCCAGCCAAAGAGCACGAATGGGATGTGGGCATCGTAGGGGTTCCACATGCCGTGGGTGGTGCCTACATAGTCGGGCTTGTCACTCACGTTCTCCCAACCAGCCTTTGCGACATAGTAGATATCGCCGCTGCGTGCGGGGTTGTAGCCATTGGCGATGCGTTCGCGCAAGAGCTTTGGCATTGTTGTGGTGAGTGCCTTCTCGAAATCGACTACATAGATCAGTTCATCGATTTTCTTGAGTTCCTCGATGACGGCCTGTTTTACTTCGCAGAGCTTCTTGCCGGTAGTGGCGATGTACGCGCGGTTGAGGAAGATACGTCCGGCATTTTCGCCCAGGATGACCTTCTCTTCGCCTTCAAGGCCTAAGTTTGCCTTGACTGTCTCCTCTACCACTTTCAACTTGTTCCACATCTCCAGACCACCCGAAGGAATGTTGTGAGCCTTCATCACGTTGGGGTTGTGGGCAGCACCATGGTCGGCCGAGAGGAACAAGAGGTAGTTGCCCTTGCCCACCTTCTCGTCGAGCACCTTGAAGAAGTTGGCCAGCTGACGGTCGAGTTCCATATAGGCAGCGTAATTTTCGGGGCCACGTGTGCCGATGGCATGGCCGATGACGTCGGTCGAAGAGATGCTGATGGCCAGCATATCGGTGATGTTGTCCTGTCCCATCTGCTCGTTCTCGAGCGCAGCGATTGCCATCTGGAAAGTCTTGGTGACACCTTCGGGTGAGCGCTTGATATCGGTGCCAGGCTTTACACCAATCTTCTTGTTCATCTCTTGAGCCCACTTGGGCAGCTCGTTCATATAGTAGGTCGAGCTGACGAAATGTCCGGCCGAGCCGTCCCACCAGTAGGCAGCATCGGCGCCATGACCGGCAGGCAGAATGGCAGCACGGTCCTTCAAGGCTACACCGATGACCTTGGCCTTGTAGTCGGTAGCGATTTTCAGCACGTCGCCGATGCCCGAGGCCAGGTTGTTGCGGGGTGACATCTGTCCTTCCTTGCTGTCAGAACCGACACTCTGCACGGTTTCGTCGCCACAGCAATAGGTGCGCTTTCCGTTGATATAGAAATCGTTGCCGCAGATGCCGTGTAGGGCAGGTGTAGTGCCCGTATAGATGCTCGTGTGACCAATGGCAGTCACTGTAGGCACGTAGTTGATCATGGTGTTCTCGAAGCTGAAACCCTCGTCGACGAGTTTGCGCAGACCGCCCTCGCCATATTGGTCATAATAATAATAGAGGTAGTCCCAACGCATCTGGTCCACCACGAGACCTACCACAAGCTTGGGCCGCTGAATTTCGGCCATTGCTGATACGCATACCAGCGCAGCAACAATCATTGAAAACAGTTTTCTCATTTCTTTTGGAATTATAGGGTTATTATAGTGACTATAGTTTTATTAGGATTTCAGGTTGTTTTTATTTGCTGCAAAAATACGGACTTTTTTCGATTCTTCCAAATATTTTGTGCGAAAATTTGTTTTTGCAAAAAAAACTATCTATCTTTGCGCGGACAAAAAATGTCTTTGCAACATAAATTATTATCATAACAACCTATGAGAACTATTTCCCGACTTCTCTTCGTGAGCCTGATGACTATGAGGGCAGCAACGGTCGTTGCACAGAATCCTTACCTTCCGCTGTGGGAGTTTATTCCCGATGGCGAACCATACGTCTTTGAGGATCCCGACAATCCGGGACAGTATCGCGTCTATATCTACGGCTCGCACGACAATCTGGTGACCATGTACTGCGGCTTGGACCAGGTTGTCTGGTCGGCCTCGGTCGATGACCTGCGTCATTGGCGTTATGATGGTGTAATTTTCGAATCGAAGAAAGATGCGTTGGGTAATAACCTGCATCCCGATGGCAAGGGAGATGTCCTTTTTGCTCCCGATATCAACGAGGTGGTTGGCAAGGATGGTACAAAGACCTATTATCTTTATCCAAACAACCAGGCAGGTGGCCGACAGACGATGGTAGCCAAATCGAATCGTCCCGATGGTCCCTTCGAGGTATGCAACTGGAGTCCTGACAATCCGAAGCAGACTATCGGCATCTTGGGATTCGACCCAGCTGTCTTCACCGACACCGATGGACGCACCTATGCCTATTGGGGCTTTGAGCAGTCGAATGGCGCCGAACTTGACCCCACGACGATGGCCACGGTGAAACCGGGGACCAAGATTGTGGAAAATATGATACCAAGCAGCAAACAGGATCATACCTATCGCTTCTTCGAGGCTTCGTCAATGCGCAAGATCGAGGACAAGTACGTCTTCGTTTATAGTCGTGTGACCAATGATGGCGAAGATGGTTTGCCCAGTTGCAACTACACGTTGGCCTATTGCTATGGCAACAGTCCGCTTGGTCCTTGGACCTACGGAGGCACCATCATCGATGGCCGTGGAAAGGAACATCGTCCCGATGGCACCACCGTTGCCACCGCAACACCATTCGGCAACACGCATGGCAGCATCTGTCAGATTGGCGACCAGTGGTACGTCTTCTATCATCGTCAGGCAGGTACCGACGAATATGGACGTCAGGCCATGGTGGCTCCTATCCGTGTCGAAGTGGTGCCTGGGGAGGACGGTTATGTGCGAATCTCCGAAGCCGAATTTACTTCCGAAGGTTTCCTCACTGAGGGCCTTGATCCTTACGAAACCTATCCGGCAGGAATCGCTTGCTACTATATGGGCCCTGAACCAGCTACGCAGAACTATCCCTACGTACATTACACGGGTTCTCATACTGCCATTGTGCGTAACCAGTATGATGGTTCGTCCGACGTCTATGCTGCGGGGATGAACCGTTGTCCTATGGTTAACAACACGGCAGGTTCGGTTGTTGGCTACAAGTATTATAATTTCAGCAAAACCTTTGGCCAAACAGGATTGCAACTTGTGCTCGACTATACTCCCGATGGAGCCATCGGCACAATCGACATCTTCCTCGATCGTCCATCAGAGGCAGAAGGCGGTGTACGCCTTGCTGTGCTTAACGTGGGTGCCGAAGGCATCGGTCAGCCGACGACTGCAAATATTGAAATGGAGCAACTGAAGTATTACAACGGGAAGCATTCCCTCTTCTTTGTATTCCATTCAGAGACACCGAAACAATCCATTTGCCAACTCAATTACTTGCATTTCGAGAAGAAATAAATATAGTTATTCATGAACAGTATTCTTATTGTACTACCAATTCTGACGCTGCTGATGTTCGACTTGGGACTGACGTTGCGTCCCAACGACTTCTTGCTGGTATTCAAGCAGCCGAAGGCCATTCTGCTTGGTCTTGCCGGTCAGTTGATTCTCCTTCCGCTTATTGCCTTTGCATTGGCCGAGATGTTCCATCTGGCCCCCTTGTTCTACATAGGCGTTGTGCTCATTGCCTGCTGCCCTGGTGGTTCGTCGAGCAATGTCTTCTCGATGCTTGCCAAAGGTGATGTAGCTCTGTCGGTATCTCTCACAGCACTCAGTTCGATCATTACGCTCTTTACAGTGCCTCTCATCCTCGACTGGACCACGATGCAGGTGGGCGAGACAGTGGGCATTCATCTGCCTGTTGGAAATCTGCTGATGCAGAACCTTGTCACTATGCTTATTCCTATCCTGTTGGGTATCGGTGTGAATCATTTCTGGCCGGTTGCTGCGACACGTATGGAACGCGTACTCTCGAAGATCGCCTTCCCTGCCTTGATGCTTCTGGCTGGTATCTTCTTTGTGCAGCATCACAACACCATTGCCGACAATTTCGGCGTCCTTGGTTTCTGCCTCACTGCTTTGATTCTCCTTGCTATCGGAGCTTCTTGGCTGGCAGGTCATCTGTGTGGCCTTGAGACGCGCGAGAAGCGAACCATCGTCATTGAGGTGGGCATGCAGAATGCAGCACAAGCTATTGCCATCGCTTCCAGCCCATTCATCTTCAATAATGGCGTCATCGCCATTCCTGCCATCATCTATGCATTGATGATGAACGTAGTCCTGCTCACCTACGTCGGTATCATCATCAAGCGCAGGAAATAAGCCTCG
>JAEEGK010015596.1_pt1 | contig 16810 bp, 14 predicted proteins | sample 8958771 | NCBI WGS metagenome assembly JAEEGK01 (sample SAMN16246547, study PRJNA631951) | gut metagenome | biome: gut microbiome; feature: rumen; material: SC-attached | host: Bos | place: Iran: Karaj | collected 2018-10 | reverse complement strand
ATTTAAGAAATTAGTAAAATATATAAGAAGAATTTATATATTAAAGGTATTTTTAAATTAAATATTTAAATGTTTTTAAATAATAAAAAATGATAAATATAATTATTTTATTTTAATAGTTTATCAATTTGAATTTTGATAAAAAGAATTGTTATTCCACTACCTAAAATAACAAATAATAATGCCATAAGTTTTTGTATAGAGAACATTTTTTCTTTTCCAAACTTTAAATAAAAGATACCTGGAGCTAAAAATAAAATAATATTTGATGCAGTAGAACCAACAATATTATCAATAATTATAATTTTATCAACTGATATTGCTAAAATTAACATTGAAACATAAAGAATTATAATAATAACATTTTGACCAAATGATGATAAAGAATGATGTTTATTTTTATTATCAATTAATCCAGATGTTAAATTTTCTTTATTAGAAAATTTTTTTTTAATAAATCTAATTAAATTGAAAAAATTATTTTTACAAGCAAAAAATAAAAGAGGGATTGATAAACTTGTAGAAATAAAAAAACCAATTTCACTAATAATAAGTACACTAGCAATATATTTATTAGTTTTTAAATAAGTTAAAATATCATTTGTAAAATATTTTAATAAGAAATCATTAATTTTATCTCTATATATTAAAAACCCTAAAATACCAGTTAAAATATATATAATACTAGTTAAACATACTGCAATTGTAGTTCCTTTAACCATTTTAATAGTTGATCTTGATTTTAAAGTTAAATAAATTGGAAAAATATTAGGATGAAAATTAAATGAATTAAATATTGCAGTTGATGATTCAAAAATTTCTATAAAAGTACCATTTATTTTAAAATGTTTTTCTTTAATAGGATCAATTTCATTATTATTTAGTTTATAAATAAAAACAATTATAAGAGAACAAATAAATATTATAATACTAATAATTCCAATAAGAGCAAATTTACTTAAAGCAGAAATATCTTTTTTAAACATTAAAGGTAATAATATCATAAACATAACAAATAATAAGAATTCTTCTTTTAAATAAAATTCTCCTTTATCAACAATAAAAATTAATAGCATTGTTCTTAAAATATTACCAAATAATTTTAAATAAATAGAACAAACAAAAAAACAATTACTAATCATAGTAATCATCATAATTATAGTACCAGAACTTCCAAAAGTTAATTTTGAATAAACTGAATAACCATATCTTTGAGTAACATCTTTAGTTTTTAAAAGAAAATAAACTGAATAAATAATTAAAATAACTGCAAAACAAATAGAAAGTAAAGAATATTGAAAACCTAAAGTTTTAAATGCAAAAGGGTAATTTAATATTCCAAATCCTATCATTCCTTTCATTATTGTTATTATTATTGAAAATAATGATACTTTTTCTTCTTCTTTTAAATTTCTGTTTTCTCCATCATTGTCTTCTGATTCTTCTATTAAATTTTTTGATAGTGGATCTTCTGTTTTTTCTGGATCTGTTTCTAATTCTGAATATTCTTGTTTTGATTCTGATATTTTTTTTCCTTCTTCATCTAATGTTTGTAATTCTGACATTGTGGATTATATATTTTAATATTATATAAAAAAAAAAGTAATTTACATCATCATTTAATTATTTTTAATATTAAAATTTTAAAAATTTATAATGTTTTTTAAATTATTTATTAGGTTTTATATTCAAAGAAATATTTTGATTTATAATTGAAAATTTTATTTTATATTATTTGTATTTTTTTTTTCTTTATATTGAATTAAATATATTAGAATATTAAATAATATTTTTTTTAAATATAAATAAATAATTATTTTCTTTTTTTATTAATTAATTAAAAATAATTAAAATCATGGAATAATCAATTTATATTTCTTTATTATTATTAAAGAAACAAATTGTGTAATATTTTTAAATAGTTATTTATCAAATAGTATTCAGATTTATTTATAAGAAAATTTAAAAAACAAAAAGAAAAAAGAAAATAATTAAATATAATAAATATTTTTTAATTTAAATAAAATTATTATTAAATGTTTAAAAAAAATAATGTTAAATGAACAAGATGGATTATTATTAAATAATGGGATTCAAATAATTATAAATGCATTTAATAATCAAGGTGAAAGATATCAAAATATAATAAATGAATATGAACAAACGATTCAAAATTTAAGATTAGAAAATGAATCATTAAAAAAAGAAAATGAGTTATTAAAAAAAGAAATAAATAATTTAACAACAAAACTAAATTCTATTTCTAATACAATATCAAAAGAAAATAACACAATATCAATAAATGATATTCCAAAATTAGATTTTAAAGATTTCAAAAATAATAATATAAATAATATATCAAATTTAAATAATTCAAATATTTCAAAAATACAGAACTCTAAAAGAATAACTAAATATAAAAATAATACTTTATTTACAAATTTATCTTCTCCAAAAATAACTCATTCACAAATAAAAATTGAAGATCCTAATCAAAGTAATAATATCTCATCAATTAGTAACGAAAAGTATAATGTTATTAATCAAAAAATTTTAAAATTGAGGAATGGATTAAATTTAAAGATATTAAATCAAAGTTTTAATAATTCTAATATAACTAATGATAATGATATTAATAGTTTTGAACATGATTCTATAAAGAAAAACATTTTTTTAAATGATAAAAGAATTAAATCAAAATTAAAGCAAAAAAGTTTACAATTTCAAAATACTTCTAATTTCTTGAATGAATGTAAATTATTACTTAATGTGAAAGATTTTGAACAATTAATAGAAATTTTTAGTGAAAATAAAAATAGTGATAAAAATGAAAAAAAAAATAAAATAAAATCAATATTAAAAGGTAATCAAAAATTAATTGATATGTTTGAAAATATATACAATTAAAATTAAATAATATAATAAATTTATTAATATTAAAAAATTAATATTAAAAAATAAAAACAATTAATTATTTTTTTTCAAAAAAAAAAAATAATTTCAAAATTTAATTAATATTTCCCCAATAAAAAATAATTTGATTTAATTTAAAAAAAATAAATAATATTCATAAAAAATTTTATATATTGCCAACTAAAAAAATACAATTAAAAATAAATGTCTGACAACAAACAAATAGCACCAAAATTAATTCGTCAAACAATTTTTGAAGTAACAAAAGACAATTTTTATTCATTTGACGTAGACGAAACAACAACAATTCATGAATTAAAGAAAATTTTAAGTAATGCAGCTCATTTGAGAAAGGGATCATTTAGAATATATCATAACGATAAAGATTTTACTTATGATTATGATAATCAAAAAATCAAAGACATTTTTCCAAATGATCAAAAAATTTACTTTAGATTATTTCTTATCCAAAATTTTAAAGAAGAAGAAGATTATACTATTAAAATAGATGCCAATTCTCCTTGTTCAATTCACGAGGGAAAATATTTAATTTTTTATTGTTATACTTGTAAAAAATCAATTTGTAAAAATTGTTTTGATGAAAGTCATAAAACTCATGATGTAAAGGAAAAATATGATTATTTAGCTCCTACTAAATTATTAATTGATAGAATTTTTTCTGATAGTTTAAATTATTATGCAGATGAAAAATATGATAAAACTTTTGTTGCTTCTGAATTAAAAGAAAGATTAAATAGAGTAATTTTTGCTCAATTAAAAAAAATGATTGAACAAATTGCAAATAAATTAAATGATGTTATTGATTATTTTAATAATTATGTAATTGAAACTAGAGAAAATACAAATGAAAATATTTCAAGATTAAAAGACTTTTCTATTGATGCTTATAAGGCATTAAAGGCTGATATTAATACTAATAAAATTATGATTAACGATGATATCTTTTTAACTTTAGATCAAAAAATTAAAGAAATTGAACAAAGTAAAAGTATTCTTAGAGATAATGCCAAGAAGTATATAGAAATTAATAATAATTTTGAACAAATTAAAAGTTTAGTTAATCAAATTTATACAGATATTTTTAATTGTTTAAATGAAAGATTAAATTTAACGATATATAATGAAATAAAAAATAATATAAGAAAATCTATAGTAAATCCAATTTTAAAAGATGATGTTATGCAAAAAATGTTTTCTAATATAAAAGTTGCAAGAAAAAGTTTAAATCAAAAAGATCCAGATGTATTACAATATATTTCTTCAAATAGACAAAGTAATAATTTTGATAGAACAAAATTAATAAATGATAATATTAATAATCCCAATTATCAAACTCAAAATATTAATTCATCTCATTATTTTTCTCATACACCAAATGAAAATAATATAGATTATTATAAAGGAAATATACAAAATCAAAATTATTCAAATCAAAAAGTAAAAACTGATAATAAATATACACAACAATTCACTCAATCTCAAGAAAATTTTAATACTAAAATACAAACAAATGATAACATAAATCAACCTCATTTTATTGAAAATTTAAATAATGCAATTTTAAATTCAGCTTCAAAAAATTCTGGAATTGATGAACAAATAGAAATAAATTCAAAATATCAAAATCAAAGAAATTCAAATATTTCATCCGATATTTTTTTATATCCAATAGAAAACACAAATAAAATAATGATTCAAAATATTCAAGGTTGTGAAGAAAGAGAAATAAATTTTCCTTTAATAGGTAATTTAACATCATTTTTAGAAAAATGTGCATTTTGTAATAATAATAATATTTTATATATTTCAGGAGGAATTGAAAAAAATGGTTCATATTCAAATATTTTTTTAAAATTTGATCCACTTTCAAAAATATTATCATTAAATAATCAATTAATAAAACCAAGAGCAAATCATTCAATGATAGCATATAATAATACAATTTATGCAATTGGTGGAATTGGAACAAATAAATGTGAAAAATATAATGATATTAAATGGGAATCTATGCCAGATTTAATTGAAAAAGAAGTACAATTACCAATGTTATTTATTTATAAAGATTATTTATATTCATTTGGTGGATTAAATAAAAATAATTATTTAACTACAATTGAAAGAATTAATTTAAGAAATAATAGAAGTAAATGGGAAATTGTTTCTTATTTAAATCCAGAAAATATTGATAATAAAGTTATATGTTGTGGATTAATTGAAAGTAATAATGAATTAATATTTTTGGGTGGTAAAAAAGAAAATAATAATATATTAAAAAATTCATTTAAATATAATTTTCTTAATAATACTTATTATCAAAGTGATATCACTTTTCCAACTAATATTTATTTTAAAGAATGTTCTTTTAGAAAAATTGGAGATAATGTATATGGAAATATTAATGAAAATGGAAAATCTCCTTTAATTTTTGATTTTGATTATACAATTTAATAAATATTTAAAAACTTTTATTTAATTTTTTTTTTTCTAAAAACAAAAACTTGAAAATTTTTTATTTCCAATTACCTTAAAATTACTATTTTATAAATTAAATTTTCTATTTATAAAAAAATTTCATTTTTTGATATATATAAGTAAATATAAATATTTTTATTATATTGAAAATAAAATTTTTATTAATATAAATTGACTTATGCTCCTTTTTTAATTTTTTTTTAATCATTAAATAACAAACAATATACAAAATAATCATTTTTCCAAAAATAAAAAAAGAAAATAAATTTTTTTTTTAAAATATATTACAACTACAAGTAGCATTAACTGCTCTAACATAAGAATCTTTTCTTCCTGCTTTACCATAACCTCCTTTCATATATTCTTTAAAATTTTCAATATCAATAATTTCACAAAATTCTTCTCCTTCAATTTCATCTTTAAAAGTAACTTTAACATTTTTTTTATTTTTATGATTTATTTCAATACCATTTTTATCATATCTTATTTTTTTTTGAAAAGTTGATCTTTGAATTCTTTTTATATTTGGATTTAAAATTTCATTTTGTTGTTTTCTTTGTTTTAAAACAGGAACATTTACTTGTTTATGTGAAATATTTCTTATTGGTGGCTCATTTCCACTTGAATTAATTGATTGAATTTTAGTATTTTCACTTTTATATATTTTAACATCATTTGATTCTTCATTTGATGATATATATAATGATGTTGAATCTTTTATTATTAATGGACTTATTTCATGAGATTCTGTTTTATGAATATGTGATTTTGTCATTAATGTTGGAAGTTTTGTTGATCCTTGTTTTTGATGATGTTCTATTTCAGATGCCATTTTATTTATTATTTATTTTTTTTGAATGAAACATTTAATATATTTTTATTGATTTTGACAATGAAAATAAATCTTATAATTATTTTATTTTATATTTTATGAACAATTATATAAAGTTGTAATTTTATATAAATTTTGAATATTTAATATAATTAATTCAAATATAGAAAAATATTAATTTGATAAAATTAATAAAAACTTAATAAAAAAGTATTTATATAATGAATTTCTTATATAATAAACACAATAAATATAATTTACATTATCGAAAAAATACAAAAAAAACCATAAACAAAAAAAAAAACAAAAATAAAAAAAATCAAAAAAAAAAAAAAATTAATTTTTTAATTAATTAATTTAATTTTTAATTAATTAAATATATTATCAAATGAATCTTAAATAAATATATTAATTTCCCAAAAATGAAAGGAGGAAAAAAAGAAGTTAAAACAGTGAAAAGAATAAGAAAATCAATAATAGGAAAGCCACCAAGACTTTATGTAAAAGCAGTATTTTCTGGTTTTAGAAGAGGAAAAAGAACTCAAGATGAGAATCATGCATTAGTTCACATTGAAGGATTAAATAGTAGAAAAGAAGCTCAATATTATTTAGGAAAGAGAATTGTTTATGTTTATAAAACAAAAAATGGATATAAAACAATTTGGGGAAGAATTTGTTCTCAACATGGAAATAATGGAACTGTTAAAGCTAAATTTTTAAGAAATTTACCTCCTAAAGCAATTGGTTCTACTCTTAGAGTAATGCTTTATCCACAAAGAGTTTTAGCTTAAATTTAGTTTTTTTTTTTTTTTTAATAAAATGATTTAAGTTAAATAATGGGATAATCGGATTTTTTATTAGAAAGTAATTACAAATATTATTTTTTTAAAAAGTGATTTATTTTTTTTTTTTTTAAGTAAGTATATTTTTTTTTTTTGAAATGTTTGTTAATTGTTTTTATTTTAAGTTCTTTTTTTGTTTAATTTAATTTATTTATTTATTTTTTGAATTTTTTTTCATTTTATTTAATTTTTTAAATTAATAATATATATTATTTGGAAAAAAATGAAAGTAACAAGTGTTATTTCTAGAGTTTCTTTTGCTTTAGCACTTTTTTTTGTTGCAATAAAAGGATTTTATGATATTGAGTCTAATCAAGGTTTTGTATCTCAAAATTTAAGATTAATATCAGAAAAAACTCAAAATTTTAATATTAGTTTTAATAATTATAGAAGATATAGTGCATTTATTGTTTTAATTCAAAATTATTTATTACTTGCATCAACAATAACTTTAATACTTTCATTAGATTTTGGAAAATATTTAGTATTAGTATCAGCAATTATTGATATTGTATTAATTCATAATCCTTATTTTTTTGATGAACCAAAAATAAGAATATTAGCTTGTGAATATTTAGCTTTATTTGGTGGAGTATTAAATTGTTTTTAAAATAATTTATAATAAGAAATAAGTTTAAATGTTATTTAGTTTCATTTAATTATTATTATTTATTTTTTTTTAAATATATTTTTATTTTTTATTTGTTTTAAATAAATAAATATATTTAAAAGATGGAATATGAAATTTATTTATTATGTAATATTCTTGGAATAATAATATTATTTTTGATTATTTTGTTTCATTTTATTGATGCTGATTCAGAAACTAGTAAATCATATGAAAAAGAAAGTAAACAAACTGAAGTTAAATCTGATGAACCAAAAAGAGTTTCTAAAAAAACTGAAAAGAAGAAGTCTAAAAATTAAAAAGTGTATTAATATTTAAAAGTTTTTATTTAAAAAATAAGAAATTTTCATACATCTTCTTTTTATTTAATTTTATTTCTTTTTTAATATCAAATTCTAAATAATTTTATTAAAAAATTGTTTTAAATATTATTAATAATCTTCTATAATTTAATAAACATTTTTTTATTAAAAAATTATTTCATTAAATTTAGAATTTGTTTTTTGCATTAATTAAAATAGATTAAAAAATATTTTAATAATTAAATATATCTTAAATGTTTATACATGAATTAATGAATTTATAAAATTTGTTAAAATATTTTAAATAATTTGTTTGTTTTATATATTAAAACTCCAAATATAAAAATTATAAAAACAAAAAAAAACATAAATAATCATAAAAATAAATTTTAAAAAATTAGTTAAGGAAAAATATTAGAAATATACTTAATTAATGACTTTTATCTGATTGAAAAAAATGTATAATTAAATAAAAAATATTGAAATGACAGAAGAATTAAATATTGAATCAAACTTAATTTTTACTCCAAAATATACAATTTCAAATTCAGAAAGAAAATTAAGTTTGTTAGAAAATAGATTAATGGGACCAAATAAAGAAGGAAAAAAACCAATAAAAAACAATTCAAATAAAAATGAATTGGAAAATATTAAAAAGCAAATATTTAAAAATGAACAATCAACTTCAATAAAATCAATTTCAAGAAGTACAAATTTTTCTTTATTATCAAATTTTCAATTATCACAACAACATTCTTCAATTATGAAAGATTGTGATTTATATGAGTTTTTAAAAAATAAAAGAAAAACAAATAATGATAATATTATTCAATCCATACCGCCTTTGAAAAATATTAAATTTTTAAATTCAAATTTGAAAAAAAAACAAAAAAAAAAGAAAATTCAAATGAGAAATAAAAAAATAAAAGAATTTTTAAAATCACCTTCTTCTAATTCAAAAAATTTAAATATTAATTTAAAAAATTCTTCTTTTTCAAATTCTTATAAATCAAATAATGAAATAATTGAAAAATTTAAAAATGATATAAATAAAAAAAATGAAGAAATTTCAAATCTAAAACAAATTATGAATGAATTAATGGAAAAAATAAATAATTTAGAAGAAGGAAAAGAAAAGACTCAAAATAAAATAAAAAGTTATGAAAAAGAAATAGCAAAATTTGTAATAGAAAATGCAGAATTAAAAAGAAATATTTTAAAAAAAGAAATTTCAGATAAAAAATATTCAATAGGAAAATTAAATATTAAAAAAACTGAAAATGGAATAGGAGAATATTTTTCAGAAGGAAATGAATTCAAAAGAATAGCAGGATTAATAAATAATATAAATGAAAAAAGAACTGAATTAAATTTATTATCATTAACAAAAAATACAGATTTACTAAATTATAAAATAAATGAATATAATAAAAAAGAAATAGAAATAAGAGAATATCAAGAACAATTATATTTAGAAAAAATAAATCAAATACATAATATATTAACATTAAGAGAAGAAGAAAAATGTAAATATAATAAAAATTGGGTTTTAATTGGAGAAAAATATCAATTAGTTTCATTAATAGGAAAAGGTGGATATTCAGAAATTTACAAAGCTTATGATATTAAAAATCAAAAATATGTTGCTTGTAAAATTCATCAATTAAATGTAAATTGGTCAAATCAAATGAAAGATTCATATATTAATCATACTGTAAGAGAGAATGAAATTTTAAAATTAATAAATCATAAAAATATAGTTAAACATTTAGATACAATAATGATTGATAATAATTCATTTTGTACTGTAATTGAATTATGTAATGGAAAAGATTTATCATCAATTATTCATGAAAGAAAAAAATTATCTGAAAATGAAGTTAAAGTTATTACAAAACAAATTGTAAATGCTTTAATTTATTTATCTTCTTTAAATAAAAAAATAATACATTATGATTTAAAACCACAAAATATATTATTTAATAATTATGAAGTTAAAATTACTGATTTTGGTTTAGCAAAATTAATTGAAAATGGAAATTCAATTGAATTAACATCACAAGGTACTGGTACTTATTTTTATCTTCCTCCTGAATGTTTTAATATTAATAATAATGTTATTATTAATCAAAAAGTTGATATTTGGTCATTAGGAATTATTGTTTATGAAATGTTATTTGGAAATAAACCTTTTGGTAATAATATTACTCAAATACAATATATTAGAGATAAAATTTATAATAATTTAAAATATATAAATTTTAATAATAAATCTGATGATATTAAAATTTCTGAGGATTGTAAAAATTTTATTAAAGGTTGTTTAGAGTTTGATATTAATAAAAGATTTAGTGCTGAAGATGCTAATAAAAGTGCCTTTTTAAAAAATATTACTGTTTAATATTTTTTATTAATGAATAAGAATTATATATATATATTTTATTTTATAAAAAAAAATAAAATTATAATTTTTTTAAATAAAAAAATACTAATATATTTATTTGTTAAATATCTAAAATATCAAAAGTAAATTTCAAAAATAAAAAATTTAATTTATAATATTTTTACAATTAATAAAATAAAAAAAACTTAAATATATATTTTAATTTTCAAATATAATTCATTTTTTTTTACTTTTTATTATTTAATAATAATTAATTATTTGATTAATATATAATTTTAAGAATATAAAAAATAATTAATCATAATTTAAACTATCATCTCTATTAGGATTAGCATAATATTCTTCTTCTTCAATATTATTTTCACCATCATGAATATTTTCATGTTCATTTTCATTTTCTTCACCCATTTCATTATCAGATTCTTCATTATTTTCAGCATTTTCATCATTAATTTCATTTTCTTCTCCATTCATTGGTTTTAAATTATTAATTAATTCACCATTTAAATCTAATTTTCTAGTAGTTTTCTTTTTATTACTTAATCTTTGTCTTTCTCTTTCTCTTAATTCAGCATCATATTCTTCTTTTAATAAAACTAATACATTTGCACCATTTGTTAAACAACTTGCAATTGTATTTTCTAAATCACATAAATCTCCATTTTCATTCTTTAATCCATATGCAATTCCGCAATTTTTTTTTTTATTTCCTCCATTTTCATATTTAAATATTGCACAATCTGTTAACCATCTTATTTTTTGGTGACCATCCCCACAATATTGTCTAAATTTTTTACCTCTTATTAATACATTTACAAAAAATGTTTCTCTGTCATCGTTTAATAATGCTGGATTTATGTATTCTTGTTTTACTGTTTTTTTTCTTAATTCTTTTACTACTTCTAATTTACTCATTTTTTTATTTTTTTGTTTTTTTTATTTTGATTTTTATATTTTAAATTTTATATTGTTTTTATAAATTAAAATTATGGTTAATTTAAAATTAAAAATTTTTTAATTTTGTTTTTTTTATTTTTATTTTCATATTTAATTAATTAAATAACTATTTATAAGTTAATTTATTATTCATTCTTAACTTTGAACATATTTTGTATTTTATTTAAAAAAAATTTGAATATAATTAAAATAATATATCCAATAAAAAATATTTCTAATAAAGTGAATGAATCATATTTTTCTAATTCATATAAAAGTTCATTTATTTGAAGAATAATAACATTAAATATTTTTATTATATTTGAACCAATTGTAGGTTTAAAAATATAATAAAAATTCTTAATAGGATGAAAAATATTATTAAAAAAAGTAGCAATTGAGCCAAAATCAATATTTTTAAATTCATTAATTACATTATTTGAATAATTTGATTTTGATAATAAAATACCACCAGTTGAAATTGAACCAATTAAAGTACCTAAAAAAAAAGATTTTTTACAATTTGTTCTTTTTTCATTTTTTATATCATTATTTATCAAATTCAAATTGTCTTTAACTATATTATTCTTTGGAATTTTAGTAAAAATACTATTTGGTAAATCAGTTTTAAGTGAATTTTTTATATTGTCTAATAAAGGAGATTTTTCACTTATTTCATTATGTGAAATTATTTTATTTTCTTTTGAAAATTTTCTTTTTGATAAATCCTTTTTTGAATCATCTCTTTCTTTATTCATAAAATCTTTATCTTCTTCTATTTCTTTCTTTATTTTTTCTACATTATCTGAATTTTGAAGAGCCAAATTATAATCTTCTTTTAATGATGACTTTTCATTTTTACTTTTTGAGGAATATTTTTTATTCATATTAATTCCCATTTTTTCTAATCTTTTCCTAATTTCTGCTTTTGAAAGAAAATTTCCATCTAAATATTGTGTTTGAAGTGAATTAAACATTTTTTTAAATTTATATGAAATGATTAATTTAAATATAAATATTTAGTAAATTATATAAAAAAATAAATTAATTATAAATTTAATAAAAAAACTAAATAGTAATTAAGAATATTAAATATATATAAAAAGCATCAAAATAAATTTCAATATTTTCAAAAAATATGAAATTATTTAAAAATTATATTATGAAATATACAAATATCAATAATAAGTTAATTAAATTTTAATTATTTTAAATATAATAATTCAAATTCAAAAATTTAATTAACTTTATATCTTTTATAAAATTCCCCAAGTATACTAAAAGGTTTTTGAAAAATAATAGGCTCTAATTTTATAACATCAATAGTTCTTATTGGTTGTCCTAAAGGAAGATTTTTTTCATGTCTAAATTTTTTATCAACTAAAGATTTTTCTCTTAAACTTTCATTAAAATATGAATTAAAATAATTTCTTTTTGAAGTACTATTAATATTTGAATCAGAAAAATATGATGAACATCTTATTTTATTAGAATCTTTTGATTCTAATGTTACATTTTTATCAGTTTTTTTATCTAAAGAAAAAATTGTATTTTGATTATCAATAGTACCTAAATTTAATTTTTTCTTTGTTATTTTATTTACATAAAATCTTTTTTCTTTATCTCTTAAAGATATTTTTTTATTTAATTGAATTTTATTAAAATTTTTTTTTGAATTTGGAAGAATCATATCTTCTTGACTTTTTATTTTTTGTAAATGTAAATCTTTACTTTCATTTTCACTGAAAACTTTTATACTCTCTTCTTTTTTTAAAGATTTTATTTTTCTTACTCTTTTATTATGTTTAAAATTCTTTGTTGTTTTTTTAAAATCTTTTAAAGAAGTTTTTATATCAATTTTTCTATATTTAAAATTATGATTTGTATGAAATAATCTATCATTTTTTTTTTCTTCAATATATTTTCTTTGTTTAATATAATTTCTATCATTACTATCTAATATATCAATTAAGTCATTTAAATATTTTTTATCATATACTTTCAATCTTTTATTAAAGAAGAGATTATACTGTTTTACAATATCATTAAATCTCATTTTTTTTTCCATATCATCTAAAATTTGATCTCTATTTTTTTTCATATCAATTACATCTTTTCTATTACCATGAACTGTTCTAAAACCTATTTCATCTCCTTGTAAACTTATTATACGTCTATTATTAAAATTTTGATCTTTTTCACTTAAATATAAATTTTTTGCTGACATTTTTTTATATATGTAATAATTATTAAATTATAATTTTAACACTAAAAATAAATTATATGAAAAGGATTTTAATATTAATTTTTCATTATATTAATTAATTTCAGATAATGAATTTTTAATTATATTTAATTTTATTTTTTAGCTTTTTTTATTTATAATTTAAAAAAATATGTTTTTACTTTGAAACAATTCATTATTTTCATAAAAATATTTTTAATTGATATAATATTAAATTTAATTTTAAAATATTTAAATTAAATATAATATTATTCTAAAAAAATTATAAACAAAAAAATAAATAATTATTTTCAATAAATAGTGAATAATAATCATAAAAACAATTAATCATACATATTTTGAAACCACTTATCAATTAAAATATCTTGAGTAGAAATTCTTTTACTCGGTTCCAAAATAAACATTTTCTTAATTAAATTACTGCATTCAACACTTAAATAATCAGGAATATCAAAATCACATTTATTAATTTTCATACATAAATCTTCTTCAGTATTAGCATTAAAAGGAAAATTTCCAGTTAACATAATATATAATAAAACTCCAAGTGACCAAATATCAGAATATTCTGGAATATAATATTTTTTATTTATTATTTCTGGTGCCATATAAGTTGGCGTTCCACATAAAAATTTTTGATATGTTTTTTTAGGACATTTTATACTAAAACCAAAATCTATTATTTTTACAATTTTTTCATCTATTAATAAAATATTTTCTAATTTAATATCTCGATGATATATATTATTTAATTTACAATAATTTATTGCTTTTACAATTTGATAATATATTTTTTTACATTTATCTTCTTTTATTCTTATTTCTGGAAATCTTTTTATATAATCTGATAATGAAATACCTTTTATATATTCTAATACTAAATAAATGTTTTTAGGTGAATCTATTACTTCATATAATTTCATTATGTTTTCATGATTTAATTGTTTTAAAACTGATATTTCATTTTTTATTGAATTTCTCTTTTCTAAACTTAATAAATTTATTTTTGGATATATTTTAATTGCATATTTTTGCTTTGTTATTTTATTTATTGCTGATCTTACTAAAGCAAATGAACCTTTTCCTAATTCTTTTCCTAGAATATAATTTTCAATTTTTCCTTCTAAATTTTTATTTGTTTTTTTATTTATTGAATTATTATTATTAATATTTAATTTATTAGATAAACAAAGTGTATTATTATGAATTTTAAATATTTCTGTTTTGTTTCTTTGTTTTTTGTAATTATTATTATTTACTTTTGTTAAATATTCATTTATTTTTTTTTCTTTTTTTTTATTTTGATTTATAAAACTTGTAAATTTATTTCTTGATGAAATTTTATTAATTTGTTTTTTCATATTCTTAATATTTGTTTGTTGTTCATAAAAACTTTTTTTATTATTATTTTCAATTAAATCACTAATATTATTCATACAAAAAGGATTTGAATCATTTATTGCATTATCAATCAATATTTTTTGACTACTAAAAGAATTAAAATTTCTTATTGGAGTTTTTTTATTATATTTAATATCATTTTTATTATTTGATAATTGCATTAATTGATTTATTCCAAAAGAATGAAATGTGTTTTTTGGAGAAAAACATTTTTTTTCAATTCTTAAATCATTATAACTTTTAAAAATGTTATTATTATTACCCAAATTTATTATATTATTTGTATTATTAATATTACTTATATTAATATTATCAAGATTAATATTTTTAATTAAATCACTTTCTTCTAATTGATTTGTATTCATTGTATTCATATTTGAATCAGTTATTAATATATAATCTTCATTTTCTTCTTTTATTTTATTATTTTCTTCAGTATTTAATCTACATTCATTTTTAAAGAAACTTGCTTCAATTGAAATATTATTTGAATTATTATTTTTACCATTTGGAGATGTAAAACTTAATTCAAAACTTTTTTTTTTCTTTATAAAGTTTAAAATTTTTGCAACACTTGGTTTTATATTATTATTATTATTAATATCATTATTAATAATACTTTTATTTTCTTTTTTTTCTGAATTATCATTTTTTTTAATTATTTTATTTTTCATTAAACTTGAATATTGATTAGTGACTTCTGAAAATTTTTTTGGTGTAAAAAAATTATTTAATTTTGCATATTGTAAAATTTTTTTATTTGGAAAATTATTTTGAGTTATCTTTGGACTCTTAAATGAAAAAGGAGAAAGAGGAGTTTTTGATATTGAATTCTTTTCAATACTTGTTGATGTGTTTGATGTGGTATTTGTATCTAATGTTGTTTTTTTTATATCATTCATATTCTTTGAATGTGTATAAATTTTTTTATTGACATATATTTTATGTGATAAATTATCATTAATATTTTTTGTTTTATTCATTTTTTGGATTTGCTTTTTTAAATTATTTTGAATAATACAGAATGAACTTTCACGATGAGATTTTGACTTAATCATTTTTCAAATTAAAAAAATAATAAAATATTTTCAAATTTTTATTATTAATGAAAAAACTAATTTAAATATAATAGATTTTTTTAAAAAAATAAAAATAGAATTTAAAATCTAGATTTTCTTATAATATATGACTTTATTTATATTATCCATAATATTTGTTTCTGTAAAAAATCTTATTTATATAAAATTGATAAATAAATATTTTAAAAATTTAAAAAAAATCAATTCAAAAGAGCTTTTTAGATTATTTAAATTTTTTAATTTAATACAATATAAATATCATATTCCTAAAATTAGTTATAACTTTTCAATTATATGATTCAATAATAAATAATCTTTTAATTAAAATTAACATTTCAAAAAAATATTTCAATTAATTTTTTTTCATATTTTTTTTTAAATTAAATCACAAAAAAAAAATAATTTTTTCTTTTAAAAAAAGAAAATTATTTAAATATAAACCCAAAAAAAAAAAATTCTAATTTGTTTTATATTCAGAATTTCCAGTATTATTATAACCTTTAGTTCCCATTAAAGTACTTTGATTAATCATTTGATTACTATTACTTCCATTAAAACTTTTTCCAACATTTCCACTTTGATTAAGAAAAGCTTTTAAATTATTTAACGAATTTTCAATAATTTGTGCATTTTGTTCAACAACACATCTTAATTTTTCATTTCTTCTTAAATTTTGTAATAATCTCATATCTCTATCTAAAACACATTCTAATTCTTTTGCAAGTTTTTCATTTT
>JAEEGK010015594.1_pt1 | contig 16811 bp, 7 predicted proteins | sample 8958771 | NCBI WGS metagenome assembly JAEEGK01 (sample SAMN16246547, study PRJNA631951) | gut metagenome | biome: gut microbiome; feature: rumen; material: SC-attached | host: Bos | place: Iran: Karaj | collected 2018-10 | reverse complement strand
TTAAAAAATTTAATAAAAAAAAAGAAAAAGTTATAAAAAAACCAAAAGTAAAAAAAAAAAAAAAAAAAAAAAGAGGAAGAAAAAGTAAAAGGAAATATAATAAAAATAATAATATAAAAGAAAAAAAAGATAAAAACAATAATAAAAAAGAAGAAATAAAAGAAAATATTGTAAATCAAAAAGAAGAAAAAAAAGAAAATAATATAAATAAAAAAGAATTGAATAATTTAAAAAAGGATGAAATTAATAATAAACAAGAAAATAAAGATAAAAAAAATGAAGAAAATGAAAATGTGAATATTGAAATTGATAAAAAGGAAAATTCTTCAATTTTATCTTCTTCATCAATATCAAATTCAAATTCTGATTCATTTCAATTTTCAGATGTAAAATCAATAAATATAACAATTGATGATGATAAAATATTAAGTGATGATTCTTCTTTATATTATTCTGAAAATTCAAATTTATATTCTGTTCAGTCAAATAAAAAAAAAATATTAAATAAAAAAACAAAAAGGAAAAATAATATAAATAATAAAAAGAAATATAGGAAAAGGAATAAAAAATTGGATAATATTAAAAAATAGATTATTATATTATTAATTATTTAAAATATTATATTTTTTTAATAAAGTGGAAATATTCAATATTATTTAATCATATTAAATCTAATAATTTATTTAAATATTTCAAATTAAAAAAAATTGTTTATTTTTAAAATTAATTAAATATAATTAAAGATATAAAATGATGAAAATATACTCATCGTGATTTTAAAATGAGTGTTTGTATTCATACACTGATAAAAAATAAATACAAAAATCAATATTTATTAAAAAGAAAAAAAGTATAATTAAATTAAATAAAAAAATTATTTAAAATATTTATTCAATATTTTCATCATATTGGTAAACTATATGAATATCTAACTCTCTATTATATGCATGAATATTAGAATATAAATCAAAATTAATATATAAGTTTTCTTCAATTTGTAAAGATTGACAATTAAATAAAGAAGTATTATCAATTTCACCTTTTTTATAAATATTACCATCCCCAATATCAAAACAATAAATATTATTATTTAAATTTTTATCATAATCTTCTCCACCAAATATTATAATATTCATATAATCATCAAGAACACAAAGAAAATTTTTTAAATTAATTTCATTTTCATTTAATTTATATTGAACAATTTCCCAAGAAATATCTTTATTATATTCAGAATATAATTTTAATTTTTCAATATAAATACAATTATAACCAAAAATTGAATATAAATAATTATTTCCAATATTACATAAACCACAAAAAGGTTTTTCATAATTTACATTTGGAATATTAGTTACTTTTCCACTATCTAAAGAACATTTTTCACATTTTACTGTATTTTCACCTGAAATAATATATATATCATTTTTAATTATAATTGATGAACATTTATTATGTGAATGTGTTAATTTTGTAAAAAGAAATAATCTATTTGTAAAAGATTCATAGTAATAAATTAAATTATATATTATTATAAATAAACCTTTATGGGTATTTAAAGAGTTTATTGAATAATTTGGATTAGATATTATTTGAGAAAAATTATTATCTTTTATCATTGATGTTTTATCAATTGGATTTATTATATTAAATTTTTTTGTTGATAAATCAAAAGATATTATTCTATTATTTAAGTCTATAGAATATATTATATTTGGATTGGATTGATTAATATTTTCATTTATTTTATTTGAAAAATATTCATTAATATTTTCTGTATTTATTTTTGTTTCTACAAAATTTGATGTGTCAGTCTGAAAAGGAATTATATTATTTTCAACATTAAAATCATTTAGATTTGATTGTAAATTAATTTGAATTTCATTTTTTCCTGAATTTTCATTTCTTTCAATATATATATTTTCATTATTAACAATTGTATTATTATTTAATTTTTTTTTCATATCATTCTTTTGAGTTTCTTGTAAAAGTTGATTTACTCTTTCATAATTAATTTTTAAAGTTGATAATTCGTTTTTTTTATTCTCATTTTCAATTTCAATAAATTTTAATTTTTCCGTAATTTGTTGATTTTTCTTAATTAATTCTGTTAATTCTTTATCTTTTCTAGTTTTATTAAAATCTTTTTTTAAATTTTCAATAATAATTGATTGTTCTTTATATTTTGTATAAAGTAATTGATATTCATATTGATTTTGTTCAAATTGTTTAGAATAATCATTTAAATCAGATTGATATTTATTATTTAAATTTTTTAAATCTACATTTTCTTCTTTTAAATTTTGAATTTGATTTTCTAAATCATTTATTATTTCTTTATTTTGTTCAATATTTTTTTTCATTTTTAATTCTTCTTCATTATTATTATTATTAACTATTTTAATTTTTAAATTATTGTCAAATGATTTTGACAAAAATGAAACACTATTTTTTAAACTTTCAATTGTTTTTTCCCTATCTTGTAATAATAATTGAAGAGATTTAATTTGAGCCTTTAATTTTTCATTATCAAATAAAATAGCTTGTAAATCATTTTTATTTTTAATTGAATCAATTTTATTTTGATTTATTATTCTTTCATTTTCTTTTAATTTAAGATTAAAATCTATTAATTCACTATCTTTAGAATTTATTTTATAATTTAAATTTGCAATTTCTTTTTCTCTTATATTAATTATATCCATTAATTGATAAATTTTATTATTTAATTTCTCAATATCTTCATCATAATTATCTCCATTTTTTTGTATATTTTCAATAGTCTCTTTTAAAGTATTTATAATATCTAAATTATCTTTTTCAGTTTGTTTACTAGAATTTTCAATAGTTTGTAAATAATTAATTTTTTTTTCACTATTATGTAACATTTCTTCCATTTGATTCATTGAATTTTTTTGTTCATTAATTGTATAATTTAATTCTTCAATTTTTCTTTCTCTTAACATAATAATTCCATTTAAATTTGAATTTTCTTTTATTGATTTTTCTAATTCTTCTTTTGTTAATTCATAATTTCTAATTAATTCCATATTTGCTTCAGATAAATCTTCATTTGAATTTTGTAATTTTGATATTATTTCTCTTAATTCATTATTTGACATTTGTGAATTGTCTAAAGCATTTTTTAATTCTTCAATATATTTATTTAAATTTGAATCATATTGTGTAAATGGGTCTTTATATATTGGATTATTTTTATAATGTTCTATTTCACTTTCTAAAATATTATTTTTATTTTTTAAATCTAAATTTGTTTTTAATAATATATCATTTGATATTTTTAATCTAGTTACTTCATCTTCTGAAATAAATTTTTCTATTTCTTGATTTTGTTTTTCATTAATTTCTTTCTCATATTCTTTATTAATTAAATATAAACTTTTTGATGTTTTATTTTTAAATATTGAATCATTTTCATCTTTTTCTGTTGTTAATTCTTTATTTAATAATTCACTTCTTTCTTTTATATTATCAGTTGCTTCTTTTGTTTCATTTAATAATTTTTTAAATTCACTTATTATTGCTTTTGTCTTTAATGAATTAATTGGATTTTTTGAATCGTTATTTTTAACCTTTTTTACTAAAGTTATTTTTGAAGAATATGTCTTTGGAAAATGATTAAATTCATCAATTAAATTATCATTAATATTTGAATCTTCAATATTTATATTTTTCATTTCTAGCTAAATATTTTATTTAAATTAATTCAAAAAAAAAATAAATACAAAAATTCAAATATAAGCATTTTTCAATATTATTAATAATTAAATCTTTCTCTAATACATAAATAAAATTAAAAAATAATGTTTATAATTAAAATGTACCATTCATTAATATTTAAAATTAAATTGTCATTGTCTTAAATAGAAAAAAAAATATAATTAAAAAAAACCAAAAAAATAAACATTTTTTAAATATTATCAATATCTAAATCATCATCTAAATACAAAGATTGACAAGTCATAATTTCTCTTAATAAAACATTTTTAGCATTAACAAATTTTTCTCCTAAAGTAGTATTCCCCAAAACTTTATAAAATTCACAAAGTGAATCAAAAAAAGTACACAATCTATTAATCATAGAATAAATTTTTCCTTCATCCATATCACACTCATCTAAAATTTCATAAAAATGTTTTCCAAGCATCCAACTTTGAATAGGTTTAGATAAAGCAAAACTAATTCTTCTATTATAAGTATTTTCTTCAAAATTTTCTTTTTTTTCAATTTCAACAACATTATCATATATTAATTTAAAATCTTTTATTGCATTTGTGAAATTTTCACTTATTTCTGGATCAGTAAAATCAATTGAATTATTATTTCCAATAAAACAACTTAAAAATGCAATTAATTCATCAATTGATAATTTATCAATTATATTACTTAATAATAATTCTGAAACTATTATACAATCTGCTGATGTTATTTCTTTTGCTGCTTTTCCTTTTATTTCTAATTGATTTTCTTCATTTACAAAATTTAATTTTTTTAATACCTTTAATCTAGAATTAAATTCTCCAAAACATTTTAAATTTTCTTCACTTAATTTATCTTTATTCTTTTTTAATTCTTCTTTTATTTTTTTTATATTTTCATATTGTTTTATATGTTTTTCTCTAAGTGGACAATTATGACATTGATTTGTTATTAATAATGTTTGATTATTATTTTTTCCATTTATTAATTCATTTATTTGTAAATCATTTCTACTTATTTTTAAATAATTACAAACTTTTACTTTATCATCATTAATTTCTAATAATTCATTTAAAACATTTTCCAAATCTTTTTGTTGATAAAAATCAAAATCTTCTTCATCTTTAATATATTTATAATTTTTACTATTTGATAAAATATAATCATAAATATCAACAATTTCTTCAATTTGAACAGTAAAATATTCATAAAATTTTCCATTAATAACACCAAATTTATTAAATTTTCCATCTTTAATATTTTTATTTTCATATTCAATAACTTTTTTCTTATCATTATTAACAGAAATACACCAAATTTCTCCATCAAATTCAGTATAATAATGAACAACAAAAACAAAAATATCTTTTAAATCAACTTTACTATTAATTTTAATAAGTCTTCCATTATTTTTTAACAAATCATTAATATAATTAAATTCAAATAACTTACTTCTAATTTTTTCCAAATTAAAATTACATTCATAATAATCACCAATACTTTCAATATCATACATACAATCAATTTTTTGACATTGATTTAATTTTTTTTCTCCATCTTCAATTTTTTTTCTAATTAAAGGCATAGAAATAAAAGTAGAATTTTCAATATAACTTTCCTTAAAAAAAGAAACAATATCTTTAATTTTTCTAAATAAAAAACAAATAATAGTTTTATAACTTAATCTAAATTTACTACTAACCGAAGTACCACTTCCTTTACACATATTAACAATATTATCTTTAGTTGGAATAGTATATTTATCACCTAACATTAAAAAAACATGTCCTTTATCATCATTTCCTCTTCTTCCAGCACGACCACACATTTGTAAATATTCACTCGATGATAAAATTTCACTTTTACCTTCATTAAATTTAGAAATATCTGTAAAGACAACTGTCTTTGTTGGCATATTTAAACCAATTGAAAATGATGTTGTTGCAAATAATATTTTTATTAAACCTTTTGAATATAATATTTCTACTATTTCTTTTAAAATTGGCAATAAACCTGAATGATGTACTCCTATTCCAGAAGGTAATAATTTCTTTAAAAATTGAATTTGACCTATTTTTTGATCTGATTCTGATAATTTTGATTTTATACTCTTATCAAAAAATTTTATTATTCTTTGACTTTCATTTGGATTTATGTATGTGTTTTGAGATAACATTTTTGCATATTCGTCTATTTTTTTTATTGAAAATGTAAACATTACACATGGTGTTAAATTTTGTTTATTTATGTAATTTACTATTTCTTCTATTTTTAAATGTGTTCTTGTTATTGAATTTGATGAGTTTGGATTTTTATTATTAAATTCATCTAATTGTCTTTTCATTAAAAATGAATTATAAGATTTTATTTGATTAAATAATTTATCTAATCTTTGTTGTCGTTCTTTTTTACCTTGTGGTTTATTTTTTTTCATATTAAAATTATTACCTTCATCTTTTATTCCCTTTAAAGCTTTATAAATATTATCTTCTAATATTTTATCATCTCCAGTTTTGAAAATAAAAACATTTTTATTATTAATATAAATTTTATGTTCTAAAGGAACAACTCTCTTATAAGTAATTTCAATATAAATAGTCATTCCTTTAATTCTTCCAATCCATTTTGCAAAATCAAAATAATTTGGAATAGTTGCACTTAACATAACTAAACGAATATTAGAAGGTAATAAAATTAATATTTCTTCCCATACATGACCTCTTTCTTGATCATTAATATAATGTACTTCATCAAAAATAATATAATTAACACTACTTAATTTATCATTTCCTTTATATAACCAATTTTGTAATATTTCAGTTGTCATTATTATACATTGTGCATCTTGATTAATTGATACATCTCCTGTTATTATACCAACATCAGAAAATATTAATTTGAAATCACGAAATTTTTGATTTGATAATGCTTTAATTGGACTTGTGTATATTATTCTTTTTTTTAATTGTTTTGTTTTTGCTATTGCATATTCGGCTACTAAAGTCTTTCCTGAAGATGTATGGGCACATATTAATACATTTTCATGATTTTCTACTCTTATTATTCCTCTTTTTTGAAAGTCGTCTAATTCAAAGGGATATTTTATTGCTAAATTTTCTATTTTTTCATATTCTGATATTGATATTCTGTCTTCTATTGCATATTCTATTTGGTCAGTTTTTTTTATTGGTTTTTTTTCTTTTTCAATTATTGGTTCTTTTTCTTTTTCTATTTTTTCGGTTTTTTTTTCAGTTTTTTCTGTTTTTTCTGTTTTTTCTTCTTTTTTTTCTAATTCTTTTGTGTCATTTTTATCATTTATATTTTGTTCTGTTGATTCTGTTTTGTTTTCTAATTTTATTTCTTCGTTTTTTGTGTTTTGGGATTCTATTTCTTTTTCATTTTCTTCTTCTTCATTTTCTGATTTGTTTTCTTCTTTTTTTTCTTCTTCTTTTTCTGGCGGAATTTTTTTTTCTTCTTTATCTTCATAATCATCTAAATCCAATAGATCCATTATTTATTATTTATTTAACTATTATTAATTATTCTTTTTTTTAAAAAGAAAAATATGGAAGAAGAAAAGATAATAAAAGAACAAAAAGAAACCATTAAAAATCATTATTTAATTATATTTATATCAACTCCAATATTTATAGGATTATTTTATTCAATATTTTTTTTTTCCATAACTAAATTTTTAATATTTACAATTTTATCTATATTAATATCATATTACTTAATTTCAACATCAAAAAATGAAAAAAGAAAAAAAGAAATATACACTGGATTAATTTTAACATTTATATTCTCATATTCATTAATAAATTTATACAAAGGAGAAGATTTTTTATATCAAATTCATATTTATTATATTTCATTATCAATATATCATTACGCAGAATATTTAAGTGTATTATTTTATCATTTTGATAATTGTTCATGGCATTCATTTTTAATTGATCAAAGTAAACAATGGATATATACAACATCTTTTAGTTTTTTAGAATATTACATTGAAAATTTTTTTTTTCATAAATTCAAATCTTTTATTTTATTTACAATAATTGGAATTATTTGTTTAATAATTGGACAATATTTTAGAATTGCTGCATTATTTACAGGAAAAGTTTCTTTTACTCATTTAATTTCATATAAAAAGAAAAAAGAACATGTTTTAGTTACTCATGGAATTTATTCTATTTCAAGACATCCTTCTTATTTTGGTTTTTATCTTTGGTCTGTTGGAACTCAAATTTTATGTATGAATCCAATTTGTATTATTGCTTATTTTATTGTTTTATTTAAATTTTTTAAAGAGAGAATTTTAATTGAAGAACCTTATTTAATTACTTTTTTTGGTCAAGATTATATTGATTATAAGAGAAAAGTTCCTATTTTAATTCCTTTTATTGAAATGAGTGAAGAAGAAGAAAAAAAATATTTAAATAAACATAATTTAATTAAAGAAAAGGGAAAATCATTTAAAAATAATAATGAAGATTTTGAAGATGAAGATTATGATTAATTTATTATTTTTTTTATATTTATTTTATTTAATTTTATTTAAATAAATAAAAAATAAAAAATTATTATTTGAAAAATAAAATTCAAAAAATTAAAGTAATTTACCAGGAATATACTCATAAACATCTGTTAATTCATTTGCTCTTCTCTTTCTAGGTAATCTAATAAAAATATAATAAAGTGCAAAACAAAGAATAATAATAATTAAAATAGCAATTATTAAAGAAATTTTATAAGGTTTTGTATTTGATTGATTTTGATTAGTGTAATTTGTATTAATATTTTGATTATTAATACCAAAATAAAAACCAACTTTTTCTTTTGTAAAACTAACATCAAAAATAGTTAAATATTTTTCAAAAAATGGTTGTCCCATAATCCAATAAGTAGAAGAATGTTTATTACAATTAATAATAATTAAAAAATAATATCTATCTTCAAAATTATAAAATAAATCAGAATATTCTAAAGTAAATATTAAATCAAGTTTACTATTATAAAAAGTAATATTAGGAAAATTTTTATAATTAAATTGTTTATCACAATTAAATGTATAAAATCTCCCTTCAGAACTTTGAATAATTTTTTCAATACAATTATTATTTTTAAAAAAATCTTTAACAATATCATAAAAATAATTTCCAACTTCAATAACACCTTTTTCAAGTTCAAATTTAAAATGAAATTCAGGAAAAAAATTAATTTTTTTTTCATTATAAGTAACATTTTCAAAATAAAAATCCCAATAACCATCACAATCACTATCATAAATTGTTCTTACAGTTCTTAAATTTAATTCATTATATTTATCTTTATTAATTTGATGTGGATAATTTCCAATAATAATTTCTCCTTTATTTTCACTTAAATATTTAATATAATAAACAGGATGATTTATAATATTTTTTCTATATAATTGTTCAATAAAACTTTCAATATCAGAAGATTGATTTTTATCATAACAATTAATTCTCATTCCTAAACCTAAAATTCCACTATATTGTAAAGGAACAGAAAAAGATTCTTTTATTCCTAAATAAAATTCGAAATTATCATATTTTTTAGAATTAATATTAAAAGTTTCAGTTGATTTATATGCAAAAACGCCAGAATAATATTTTGATTCTTGTTGATTTGTAATATATGATTTTGAATCTTTTTCATAGAATTTTGTAAAAGTTCCATTTGATTGTGATCCTGCTATATATGATATGTGTTCGTTTATTTTTATTATCATTGGTATTTTTTGCTCTGGGGTTCCTAAAATCATATCCATATATATGTTATTTTCTATTAATTTTTCCATTATGTTTTCTTTTGTTAATGTTGGAAATTTTCTTTCAAATTTTATTATTATTTCTGATGTTGATGATGATATTAATATAAGGAAATATAGGAAAAGTAATTTATGATTATTTGATATATTAAGTTTCATTAATTAAATAATTTTTTTAAAATATTAGTTAATAATTTATTTTTATATAATATTAAGAAAAATATAATAATTAAATATTTTTTTTTATTTATATTTATTAATTTTTTTAAAATAGAATATTAAAATTTATAAGAAGAAAAATATGAGTTTTTATCAAATGATATATCTTTATACCATTTAATATTATCAATATCAATTATTTTCTTTTTCATTACTCTTTTTTCATAATAAGGAATATCTTCTTTTATTTCTATATCTTTTAAAGAATATTTTGTTAAATCAAAATATTTATCTTTAAATCCTTGATAAATTTGTATTTTTTCATATTTATTATAATAATGATCATTTAAGATAATTGGATTATTATTTTCAATTAAATTAATATTCTTCTTATATTCACTTATAAATTTAATAATTTCATTTTTATGTTCTGGATAAAATAAATTACACATAATTAAATAATAACCATTTTTAGGGAAAAAAGAATTTAACATTTCCATTAAATTTTTTGGATAGAATTTTTGATAAATATAATAAAAAAAATTACCTCTATTAATTAAAATTTTCATAAATCCTTTTTTATAATTATTTATTTCATTTGATATATCATCTGTTATATCTGTAAATAAAAATTCTTGACTTTCAATAGTAATTTTTTTACTTTTATTATTGATTAATTCTCCATTTTTATTAATAGAATTTTTTCTCTGAATAATATAAATTTTATTATTTTTCTCAATAGATTTTAATTCATCAATATAATAATTTGGTATCATAACATAAAAATTAACATTTAAATTTTTAATCATTTTCCTAAACATATATCTAAAAATAACAAATTCATTTAATGAATATGACATTTTATCTTTTTCTTCATTTGAACAATATAAAATTATAAAATCTCTTTCTTTCATATTTAAAATATTTTCTTTTTTATTTAAAATATTTAATCTTTCAAAAATAGGAAGTTCCTTATCATCAGTTATAAATGAATTATTATTTATCTTTTTAACATCACCATAAGGACTTATTGCTATGTTTAAATTTTTAATTGAAAAATCAAAAATTTTATTTGAATTATAAATATTATTTGAATAATATTTCATTATATTTGAAAGTGAATTTGAAATTTTAGTATCATTAACATTAAGATTATATATTTCTAAATCATTTGGTAAAAAAGGATAATTTATTATTTGATTTCCAGGAATTTCTGAATTTAAAATAAATAATTTTGGTTTTTGATTTGAATATGAAAATGAAGAAATATTCTTATATAATTGTCTATTATTTTTTATTATGGAATCATTATTAATTTCTTTTGCCTTTAATTGAGATTTTAATCTAATTAATTTACTTAATAAAAATATTGAAGCATATGTAAATAGATTTTTTTTATTTTTCATATTTTAAATTTTTTAAATATTATTATTAATTAAATATATTATTTATTTCATATAAATTATTATTATCTTGATTTTCAATTACCATACTTTTGATATCGAATATAGAAATATTAAATTTAGTTAAATCTGCCTTTAATTTATTTTCTTCATAATTTTTAAGTTTAATGAAAAATTTTTTATCAAATGTAATTATATTCAAAAATAATGATTCTTGTTTTTTCAATAAATAATCCATTCGATAAAATTTAATATAAGACAAAAAATCATCTTTATATTGATAATTACTATACATTTTATTATTTTTTCGAAAAATTAATTTCACATTCGAAAAAGTAATTAAAATATGATAATAATCCTGAGATTTAATTGGATTAATATCATCATCATTATCAAAAAATAATTCTCCTTTTGCTTTATGATTTAAACTATCAGGATTAACAATTAATTCTAATCTTCTATTTCTTAAATCATATGTATTCTTAACAGGTTCATTAAAAGTATCTTGTTGAGTAAAAATAACACCTCCTTTAATATATAAATGATGAGCAGTAAAATTTGTACTTATATTAACACTTTTTCCTTTATTACTACTTATTTCTTTATTAAATAAAATATTTCCATTAATATAATTCCAATCATCATTAGGAAAATAAACATTAATTGGTATTTCTTCATCTTGAAAAATAGGAAAAAAAATAAAAGTATTTCCTAACATTAAACTCGAATCAATTTCATTATAAGTTTCTTTATCATTATAAAAATTAAAAAAAACAGGTTTAAAAAAACTTCCACTTCTCCCAATTGAAATTTTAAACATTTCAGAATAAAAAAATCTTAATAAAGAATATCTAATTCTAAGAGCATATTTTGCCATATTTAAAGTATAAGTTTCATTAAAATTTCTTTCATAAAAAGCATAAGGTTCTTGTTCAATTGCTTCTAAAATTTTATGATTTCTACTAAAAGGATATAATGAACCTAAAGAATACCATCTTGAACATAATTTATCATCTGCATCAAAGAAAAAACCACAAATATCATCTCCAGTCATAGGAATACCAAAAATTTGAAAATTAAAAATACCATTTAATGAATGTTTCATATCTTTATAAATTGAATGATTATCACCTAACCAATGAAAATTATATTGATTACTTCCTAAAGTAGTTTCTCTTGAAATAATAAAAGGTCTTTTATTAATTTTTACTAAACCCTCATATGTATATTTCCCTTGTAATAAACCTATAAGTGGTTTCATATTATAAGTATATAAAAATGGGTTTTCATTTATTAAATTACTATAAGCATTTTCACTAATTGAATGTGAACGAATATCACATCGATTTGGTGGATTATAACCAGGAATATAAGGAATATATTCATATTCATTAAATTGAGGATCAAAAAAAATTTTATTATTACCAACTGTATCATTTATACTTAAAAATTCACCTCTCATATTAAAAAGTGATTGTAACATTGCTGGTTCATTCATATCAATCCATATTCCATCATATTTTATATCTTTATAATATGATGACATTGCATAATGCCAAACTTCAATTGATTCTTTTATGAAAAAATCAGGAAAAACTGCCTTTCCAGGCCAAACTAAACTTATTAATTCATTTTTAGTATAATTTGACATTATAAATGCATTTTTCTTATGACCTAAAATATAATATGGATCTGTATTATTAATTGGGAAACCTATATCAATTAAAGGAACAAAATGATAATTTTCATTATGAAGATCTTCTAATAATTTAGGAAAATTAGGAAATCTCTTTTCATCATAAGAGAAAATTCTATTATTTTTCATTAAATCTAAATCAATCCAAAGAGTATCAAATGGAATTTCATATTTTTTTAATTTTTTATATACATTTATAAAAAAATATTCTTGATAATAACCCCATCTACATTGATGATATCCAAAACTCCAAAAAGGAGGAATAATTGGTCTTCCAATAATTTCATGTAATTTTATTATGACTTCATCAGGGGAATTTCCATAATAAAAATAATATTCAATCATTCCACCAATTGTTCTATGTTCAAAATAAGTTAAATTTTCAATTATTGTTGAATTAATATATAAATCTTGTGCATTAATATTATTAAATAAAATACCTAAAAATTTCCCATTTGAAGTTTTATGAAAACCTAAAGGTTGATGACTCATTAAATTAAAACCACCTGTGCCTTCATCTTCATATGTTCCTCCAGTATCATTTGGCCATGTTGTAAAAATTCCATCTCCTAATTTGAAATCATGAAATCTTTCACCAAATCCATATATGTCATTTGATGTTAAATACATTCCTAATGTTAAGAAATATTCTGAAAATAATAAATTTGCTTTTTCTGTTGTTAATATTGTTTCTTTATTTTTTATTATTTTAAAGGAAAATGGTTCATTTTTATTCTCGTTTATTATTATTCCATTTGATTTTAAGGGAATTATATTTTTACATTTTTTTATTTTGTTTTTGTAAGTAGAAGATATTGTGTAATTTGATGGATTCCATCTTTCTTTTTCATTATCTGTTAATTTTATATGAATTATTTCATTACATTCTAAATCTATGTTTATTGTTAATTTGTTTATTGGAAATATTGATGATTTATTTTGAAAAGTTATATTATAATCTTTCGGATTGAATTTTTTATTATTTTTATATTCTAATATTCCTTCAAATTTAGTTTTATGCTTGTCTAAATATTTCCAATTTGTTAAATAATAATCATTTTTTGATAAAATAAATGGTATTAATAAATAGAAAATCAAATTCATTTTAAAATAAAATAAATATATTATTTTATATATAAATTATTTTTGTAATTTAAAAAATAAAATAATAACTTAATGAAAAAAGGAGAATGCAAATTAAAAATATTTACTCATAATTTCTATGAAAATGGAACAGAAGGTGAAGAATTACATTTAATTTCTTATTATAAAATACCATATAATCAAAGAATACAAATTAAAAATAATAATAAGAAAAATAAATCTGAAATTAAAAATAGTAATAATAACTTAAATTTAAATTCTCTTTTACCAAACAATAATAAACTAAAATCTAATAATAAAAACCAAAAATCAAATTCAAAAAATAAAAATTCAAATAATACAACTTATTATCATAATAAAGATTCATATCCAGAATCAACAATAAGTGGAACAATGAATAAATATTCTAAAACATATAATAATACACAAAATTTAAATAATTCTCAAAATTTTAATACAACATTTAAAACAAAATCAAAAGTAATAAATAATAAAAATAAACCAAGATCAAAAAGTCCAAATGTAAAAAAAATAATAAATTATCAAATTTCAAAATATGAAAATGAAAAAATTTCAAAATCAATTAATGAGATAATAATAATAAAAGGAAAAATAAGTGATTTAATAAGAAAAGAAAGTGAATTAGAAAAACAAAAATATGATATTATAGATCATTTTGAATATAAATTAAAACCAATGAGAGAATTAAATCAAAAATTAATGTTAGAATATAAAGTTATAATTGATAAATTTGATGAATTAAATGGAAAACTTGCTTTATTAAAAAATCAATATAGTCAATTAATAAATCAATTAAATGAAAAAAAGGATATTGTTGAAAAATTAAATTCTACTTATGAAAATGATAAAGAAATTTTTGATAAACAAGTTCAAGAAGATGAAAGTAAATTATATAATTATTATACTCAAGCTGTTGAAGATTTGGAAAATGGAAAAGAAATTGAAATTGATGATATGCCTTGAATAATATTTTTTTAATTGAATAATAATTTTTTCTTTTTTTAATATTTTTTTTTATATTATATAATAAATAATGATTTATTTATCAAATAAAGTGTTAAATAAATATTTTTTTTATATAAAATTCTTTATTTGGATTATCATATAATTATAATTTTTTTATTTTTTCTTCTTTTTATTAAATTAAAAATATAATATTTTTTTTAATTCTTCATAATTTAAATTAAATTAATTATTATTAATTATCAAAAAGTTTATAGAAAAATAATTAAATATATAATTTGAATTTTTAAATAAGACCATCATTGAAGTTAGTTTTTTTTGTCTCAAAATTAATATAATATTATTGGTTTTAAATTTTTCAAAGAATTAAATTAATTTCTTTTTGATAATTATTTTTGTAATTAAAATGAATATAATTAATATTATTATATATTAAATTATATTAATTTTTAATTTCAAAAAAAAATAAAAATTAAACTCAATTAGTTAAAAAATTAAAACATAAAGCATTATATTAAATTTATATTTATTTTATTTACAAATCTTTGATAAAATTTAAAAAACTTTTTTTTCTATATTACTAATTAATTTATATTAATCAATTTATAAACTCAACTCAATTAGATATAAAATACTTTAACAAATAATTTAAACACAAATAGTGACTAATAATTACTTTTCTTTTTCATTTTTGTCTTTTCCAGAAAAACTTTCAAAATTATTTTCAAAACTAACATTAGTATTATGATGTTGATTATTATTATCATTTAATAAAATAGCAAAATCGACTTCATTATTACATTTTTCAATTAAATAATCTTTAACATCAATTAATAAATCTTGAAAATGTTCAAGATTTTCTAATTCTTCATCATAATTTTTACGATTTAAAATAGTTAAATGAATATTATCTTTATTTGTAACAGGTAAATTATTACTATTACTATGAAAATGATGAGAGCAAAAAGGATTAGAAGTAGTTTTTTTTATTTTAACAATATTAATATTTAATTTTTGTGTTTTATTAATTCCATTTTCATCAACAATATTTGAACTTCTATTACTTCCACTATTACTATTTATATTATTTGTTATACTTGTTGTATTACTATTTGATATATTACTATCATTTTTTTTATTTGAACTATTTGAAACTTTATTTTTTACTGCTTTTATTATTTTTAATTTTGATATTGATTTCTTTTGTGGTGTATTCACATAGAAATTTAAATCATTTTTTGATTGTTGATTTACTGTTATTGGGGCATTATTTAAGAAACTTTGATTAATATCTGAAAATGTTCTTTTATTTTTTCTTATTGTTTGACTATTTGTTGTATTACTTATACTTATTGATGATATTCCTAAAGAATTTTCATATTGTTCTTTATAATATTGAATTTTCTTTTTTAAATTATCATTTTCTTCTTTTAAATTGTTTTCTGATTGAATTAATTTAGATAATTTATTTTCTAAGGATTTTATACTATTTTTTAATGTTTGAATTAACATTTCTTTTGTTTCTAAATCATTTTTTTTTTGATTAATAATTACCATTTTTTTCTTTAATGAATTTGGTTCTTTTGCTTGATCAATTAAAATTGTATTCAATCTTTCTATTTCTTTGATATATAAGTTTATTTGCTTAAATAATATTAAAAATAATTTATTTTCATTATGACAAGAAGTATTATTAGAAGATAATATTTTTTCTGTTTCTAAATAAAATTGTAAATTTAATTGATCAATATTATATTTAAAATTAGATATATTATCTTTATAATAAAAATTCAAATTATTTTCATTAATTGCATCAATTAGTTTACATATTGTATTTTCAGTTTTTATATTATTACTTGCTAAATTATGAATATTTATATTATCACTTTTAATTAAATCACAATCATTAATGGGATTAATAATAATTGGTTCATCAATTCTATTTTTT
>JAEEGK010015592.1_pt1 | contig 16812 bp, 13 predicted proteins | sample 8958771 | NCBI WGS metagenome assembly JAEEGK01 (sample SAMN16246547, study PRJNA631951) | gut metagenome | biome: gut microbiome; feature: rumen; material: SC-attached | host: Bos | place: Iran: Karaj | collected 2018-10 | reverse complement strand
CAATATTGCAGAGTGCGAAGCTGCTGTCCGCGAGGAGCTGGAAGTTGCAGAGCCAAGTCTCATAATCAGCCGACGACCTTGCGCACTTCTTAAAGAAGTAAAACATAATCCACCGCTTAAGGTTGATGAAGCAAAATGTAAATCTTGCAAAATGTGCATGAAGATAGGTTGTCCTGCAATTGCCATGAAAGGCGGTAAAGCTAAGATTGATACTACATTATGCGTTGGTTGTGGAGTATGTTCACAAATGTGTAAGTTTGATGCATTAAAGGCGGAATAGTATGGTAAAAAATATAATGATTGTTGGCGTAGGTGGACAGGGTGCTCTGCTTGCGTCTAAAACGTTGGGACAGGTTCTGCTGGATGCAGGATATGATGTAAAAGTAAGCGAAGTTCACGGAATGAGTCAGCGAGGTGGTTCAGTTGTTACTTATGTACGCTATGGAGACAAGGTTTACTCCCCTATTGTTGATAAAGGAGAAGCTGATTTTATAGTTTCTTTTGAACTGCTTGAAGCTGCCCGTTACACAGAATATCTTCGCAAGGATGGTCAGATTGTAGTAAACACTCAAAAGATTGATCCTATGCCGGTAATTACAGGAGCTGCTGAATATCCTGCTGATTTGGAAAAAAAGATGTCTGACGCAGGTCTTAAAGTTGATGCTCTTGATTGTTTAACTCTGGCGGAAGAAGCAGGAACTTCAAAGGCTGTAAACATTGTTTTAATGGGAAGACTTTCACGCTATATGGATTTTCCAGTAGAAGCATGGATGACAGCTATCGAAAAGCTTGTAAAACCTCAGTTCCTTGAAGTAAATAAAAAAGCCTTTTTGCTTGGACGAGGATAAGGAAATTAAACACGACAATTAAATAGGAAAACTAAAATGGCAGAATTATCAATTCATTTTTATTCTAATGTTTTACATCGCAGCACAACTTTTAAAATGATTATTCCAAATGACAGACGCATGGATGGTTTTCCACCTGCACCGGATAATGGGCCGTCTCCAAAAGAAATGAAGACTCTTTTTCTTTTACACGGTTATTCTGGAGATGCAGGCAACTGGGTTCCAGAGTGGCTTTGTGAAAAATATAATTTTGCCATTGTAATTCCTTCTGGAGAAAACTCCTTCTGGCTTGATGCAGAAGCAACTGGTCATCAGTTTGCAACCTTTGTGGGAGTTGAGCTTGTTGATTATGTACGCAAAACTTTTGGACTTGCCCGCAACCGGGAAAATACTTATCTTATGGGATTTTCTATGGGTGGTTTTGGTGCACTTCATACTGCATTCCAATTTCCTGATGTATTTGGAAAGACAGCTGCCCTTTCTTCAGCTTTAATCCATCATGAAGTTGCTACGATGAAGCCTGAAGGCGGAATTGATGGAAAAGGAGGAAACGCAGTTGCAAACTATGCCTATTACCGCGAATGTTTCGGAGAACCTTCTAAACTTCTTGAGAGCGATGCAAATCCTGAAACTCTTGTAAAAAAGATTATTAACGGAACTTTAAAAACCCGTGACGGTTCAAAAGCGATAATGCCTGAAATCTTTATGGCATGCGGAACTGAAGATTTTCTTTTGGAAAACAACCGTGAATTCCACCGCTTCCTTGATGAACAGGGCGTAAAACATGTTTATATGGAAAGCAAGGGAATTCATGACATGAATTTCTGGCAGGAATACGCAGAAAAGTTTGCACCGATGATGATGGGTGAATAAGTTTTCCAGCGATTCTGTCAAAAATGATTATTTCTAAAAGCAATAAAATATAATTTTTTGTTTTCCATCAATTTTTGAAGGCTTATTTGTAAAAAAACACTTTACAGGAAGCCCTCATAGTGTTAAAATTAAGTATATGTTAAGAACTACAGGCATACTTAATTGCCACTCCTTTTTCTTTACATTCTTTTTCGCCTAAGGGCGAACTTCTCTATCTTTTTTGTGCAATGAGCACCAGCGGCCGTGCACGGTAACCAATCAAACAAAATTATAATAAAGATTATCGGGTCCAGCCCGACAATGAAAAAAATTGATCGTATCAAGTACGACAATAATTAATTGTGAGGAAAATTATGAATCTAAAATACTATCAAAAAGAATGTGAATGTATGCCCCTTGATCAGCTTAAAAAGCTTCAGGGCGAAAGACTAGTTAAAAATTTCCGACATGTATATGAAAATGTTGAATATTACAGAAAGCGCTGTCAGGAAGCAGGCGTTACACCAGACGATATAAAAGGACTTGAGGATTTGGATAAGATTCCGTTCACCTGCAAGGATGATTTGCGCCAGACCTACCCTTATGGACTTTTTGCAGTTCCAATGAGCAAGGTTGTACGCATTCACGCTTCATCGGGAACAACAGGAAAACAGATTGTAGTTGGTTATACAAAAGAAGACCTTGATATCTGGGATGACTGCACTGCCCGCCAGTTAGTTGCAATTGGAGCCGATGAAAACGACATTGTGCAGGGAGCTTACGGCTACGGCCTTTTCACAGGAGGCTTTGGACTTCATGGTGGTGCAACAAAACTTGGCTGTGAGGTTATTCCAATTTCCAGCGGAAACACCCAGCGCCAGATTACCTTCATGCAGGATCTTAAATCAACAATTCTTTGCTGTACTCCTTCTTACGCCGCCTACCTTGGAGAAACCTTAAAAGATATGGGCTTATCTCCAGCAGACATCCATCTTAAAGCCGGTATTTTTGGTGCAGAACCTTGGACCGAGGAAATGCGCCGTGACATAGAAAAATCTCTTGGAATCAAAGCTTACGATATTTATGGTCTTACAGAAGTAATGGGACCTGGCGTTGCTTACGAATGTCAGGAACAAAAAGGTATGCACGTAAATGAAGACCACTTTATTATTGAAACCATTGACCCGGAAACAGGAAAAAGACTTCCAGACGGTGAAAAAGGTGAATTAGTTTTCACTGCAATTACAAAACAGGCCTTCCCTCTTATGCGCTTCCGCACAAAAGATATTGGCGTTCTCAACCGTACTCCATGTGCCTGTGGAAGAACCTTTGTCCGCATGAGTAAACCAATGGGAAGAACCGACGACATGCTTATCATCCGCGGCGTTAACGTATTCCCAAGCCAGATTGAAGGCGTGCTTATGCAGAACGGCTATCCTGCAAACTACGAGATTCACGTTGGCCGAGAAAACAATACAGATACCTTTGAAATTAAAGTTGAAATGGTTCCAGAAAAGTTCAGCGATGTAATTTCCGAAGTACATCAGGCAGAAAAACAGCTTGAATCTGCCCTGCTTTCAGTTCTTCAGATTAAAGCAAAAGTTACACTCGTTGCACCAAAATCAATTGCACGTTCAGAAGGAAAAGCAAAACGCGTTATTGATACACGAAAATTACACGACTAAAAAAGGATAAAGGAGCAAATTATGACTATTAAACAGATTTCTATTTTTATTGAAAACAGAAAAAATGCCTTGTCAGAGCTTACAAATGTTCTGGCAACTCACAATATCAACATTCGTGCATTAAGCCTTGCAGATTCCAGTGATTTTGGAATTGCTCGTCTTATCGTAGATAATTCAGAACAAGTTCAGGCTGCTCTGGAACGCTCTCACTACATTGTTAAAGTTACTTCTGTAATTGCCATTGAGATTCCAGATGAAAGCGGCAGTCTTAACAAAATCCTCAAAGTCCTTGCAGATAACGGCCGCAACGTGGAATACATGTATGGTTTCACTGGCCGCAAAACAAACTCTGCCTATATGATTATCCGCTGTACCGATATTCCTGAAACCGAAAAGGTTCTTGAAAAAGCCGGTATAAGGATGATGAATCAGGACGAACTTACAACTATATAATTATTGGGGCCCCAAATGACAGAAATGACAGATATTGAAAAAGCCCGCGAGTTTTTTTACAAAGACAAATACGCAAGAGAGGCTTCGGGCATTCAGATAGATGAAATTGGTGAGCATTATTCAAAATGTTCAATGAAAATTACTGAAAATCACAAGAATGCATACGGCGGAGTAATGGGAGGTGCAATTTTTACGCTTGCCGACTTCACCTTTGCAGTTGCATCTAATTTTAATGCGCCACAGACAGTATCTGTCACAAGTCAGATAAATTACACAGGCATGGCAAAAGGAGAAAAACTGATTGCCGAAGCAAGGGTAATCAAGGATGGCCGTTCAACCTGTTTGTACGAAATTATTATTACCGATGATAAAGAAACTCAAGTTGCCTTTGTAACTATCACCGGTATGAAACTAAGCAAATAAATCAGCTGAAATAAGCACTGTGCAAAATCTGTACAGTGCGGTCAGCTTCATCATCATCAACAATCATACTGATATTTACTTTACTTGCACCCTGCGAAATCATCTGAACATTAATTCCTTCATCAGCAAGGGCATCAAAACCACTGGCAAGAATTGCAGAAGAATGGGCCGCATCACAAATAATAGTAACAATAGCCTTTCCAGTACGAACAGTAACTTCGCTGGCCTGCTTTAAATCTTCAACAACACCAGTCAAATCAACCTTTGAATTAACAGTGAGAGAAACAGAAACTTCGGAAGTTGCAATCACATCAATACTGATATTCCACTTTAAGAAATTATTAAAAATATGAGCCAGGAAGCCGGCAGCCCCCAGCATACGGGAAGAAACAATATCAATAAGAGTGATATGCTTTACAGTAGTAATTGCACAAACAGGAGGAACTTTTCCAGTATGCTTTTCAACGATGATTGAACCAGGACTCTGAATATTATAAGAGTTCTTTACACGAACAGGAGTTCCAGTTTTTCTAACAGGCAGCATTGAACGAGGATGAAGAACCTGAGCACCAAACATTGCCAACTCCTGAGCTTCTTCATAAGTTACCTCTGGAACAGGCTTTGCTTCCTTTACAAGACGAGGGTCTGTAGTCAAAATACCGTCAACATCCTTCCAAGTCTGAACTTCCTCTGCCCTCATTGCAGCACCAATCATAGTTGCAGTAAGGTCACTTCCACCACGACCAAGAGTTGTAATGCAGCCCTGTTTATTTTTGGCAATAAAGCCCGTAACAATTGGAATAGCCTTTGTAATTCCGTTTTTATAATCATTTAAACTTGCAGGAATTGTTTCCCAAACCTCATCAAGCAGCTCGGCCGACATATAATTACTGTCAGAAAGAATACCAATATCCCAGGCATCATAAAACTGAGCAGGAATGCCTTTTTTTTCAAGATAAGCAGCCATCATGCGGACAGACATACGCTCACCAAAAGAAACCAGATAATCACGGGAACGCTTACTTATTTCCTTGAGCATTGAGATTCCGGTAAGAAGCTGCTTTAATTCATCAAGCAAATCACGAATAGTCTGAATATCCACACCAAGCTGTTCTGCCGTATCTTCATGAAGTTTAGCAACACCAGCAACATCAACAATTCCTTCAACAGCTTTATCAGCCGCCTCCAAAAGATGGTCAGTAGTATCTCCCATAGCAGAAAGAACAACAACTGGACGTTTTTCTTTATAAGCCTCAATTATAGAAGCAACATGCTTAATTCTCTCTGCATTAGCAACCGACGAACCGCCAAACTTCATTACAATCATGATTCACCTCACAATTTTCCACATTATATATAAGTTGATTATAATGAATTGCATAAGCTTAGTCAAAAAAGTTGAGATTAGAACCGTTGTGTAAAACATTGGATAGCTTTCAACAAACGGAATAGCCTGCATTAGTAATGCTGTTAAAGAAATAACATATTTTTTAAACTTTTTTTCCAAAAAATGGTCCGAAATCTTATATTTTTTACAATTAATGGTATAGGGATTTTTAACTCCCGCAAACACTATATACATAAAAAATATATAAACGAGGGTTTATTATGAACTTTACTATTGATTCACGTCCTGAAAGGAATTATAAGGATAGACTTTTCAAAGCAATTTTCGGCAGAGATACACAAGAAAGTAAACTCTGGCGATTGGAACTGTACAATGCATTGAACGGTACTTCTTATACCGATCCAGATGCACTCGTAATCAACACAATTGAAAACGTTATTTATCTTACCATGCGTAATGACATTTCCTTTCTTGTTGATTCTCAGATGACCTTATACGAACAACAGAGCACTTACAACCCCAACATGCCACTGCGTGGTTTGATGTACTTTGCTCAGCTTTATCAAATGTATTTGAGCCAGCAGGAAAAAGATTTATTTCGTTCAACACTTATAAAGATTCCAAATCCACAATTTGTAGTTTTCTATAATGGTGCTACCGAAAAACCAGACAAAACAGAACTTAAATTATCTGATGCCTTTGAGATAAAAGATGATTCTGGGCCTTTTGAATGGACTGCAACAATGATTAACATAAATAAAAATCATAATTCAAGACTTCAAAAAAACTGTAAACCCTTGTATAATTATGTACAGTACATTTCAAAAATTGCAGAAAACAAGAAAACAGGGATGTCGGCAAAAGAAGCTATTACGGAAGCACTTGACTGGGCTATAAGCGAAAACCTTTTGGACGGCTTTTTCAAACAACAAAAGGAAGAGGTATTAGGTATGAGTTTAACAGAGTTTGATGAAGAAATAGCAATCCGTGGCTGGCGTGAAGATGGAATTGAAGAAGGTAAAATATTAGGTAAACAAGAAAAAGCTATTGAAGATGCAAAAAGTTTTTATAAAAATGGAGTTTCCATTGAGCTTATAGCAAAATCATTGGAAATGACGATTGAACAAGTAAAAGAAATTGTAAGCGGAGTTGAGACTGTAGCTTAATTTTGAAAGTTACTAGAGATACAACAATGGGCAAATAATGATTTCTCAGGCTTTGCAATTCCAAATTTGAAGAGTGTTGATAAGGCGGGTTGGGCGGATAGACAAATAGTGACTGGTTCTACTTCGATTATTACAGCGAATGAGATATATGCAAACGATAAGGCTTCTGAAAAAATAATTTATGTATAATACTATTTAACTGAACTGAGGTTGCCGTTTTGTAATTTTTTTGTCAAGCAGATAATTAAACTTTTTAACATATCTCTACACAACTTCCCACTCTGTAATATTTCTTTCTTCTGTACTAAAGTTTACACCAATTTTGAACAACTTACGCTTATCAGCAGAATATGGTGCTGCATAATTTTGAGCTTCTATCTGTGCCAGCGCCTCTTTTGCAGAAGCATCACGCTTGAACTCAAAAATGTAAACGTAATCATCCGTTTCTACAACGCAGTCTGCACGGCCTTTGGCGGAATGAACTTCCGTTCTGGTATATTTTCCAAGAATTATAAAAGAAAGGAAAATTACATTCTGAAAGTTTTGTTCTGACCAGGAATCCTTTTCTGCTCCCGTAGGATATGGCAATAAAGCAAACAACGCTGAGAACCATTTCTTTATACCTTCACAATCTCCGGCTTCAACGGCATCATCCAAAAGGTCAACATTAAAAGGAGCCGGTTTATCTTCAATATTCAAATATGATGGAGCAAGAGCATTTAAAAAACTATACTTTACTTCTGCATTCGGAAAACCAAGTTTGTAGGACATCTGCCGGATATTAAAATCCTTTATTGTAAGATAACCGCTTTGATAAAAAAGTGGAATTGGATCAGGATTTTCAGGACGGTAATCCTTTAAACGTTCTTCACTTGCTTTAACATTTTCTATAAAAGAACGAGGATCAAAATTTATATCTTTGAGTTTTTTTATGAGAAAGGTTGGAGTTCCGCTTTCAAACCAGTAATTGCCAAAATAATTATTTGAAAAAGCATTAAGCAGGCTAAAGGGATTATAAATATCTGTCAGATTTTCGCTGAAATGGTAGCCGTCATAACGTCTTTTTAATTCTGCAATACATTCTTCATGAGTGTATTTATATTTTTCTGCTATTTTATCAATTTCTGGAGCAAAAACGCTTTCCAGTTCAGATTGTGTTATACCACAGATTTTTTCATAATTTGCAGAAAGCGAAATATCCTGCAGCTGATTCAAATCACTAAAAATGCTGACCTTACTGAACTTGGTAACGCCGGTAAAAAAAACAAAACGGAGATATTCGTCCATTCTTTTTAGCTGACCGAACAAGCCTTTAAAAACAGCGCGGTTACTTTCATTCAAATCAGAATACATGGATTCTAAAAGTGATTTATCATATTCATCAACCAGAACTACAACCTTTTGATCCGTTCTTTTATTTGCAGCTTCAATTACCTTTGCAAAACGAAGCCCAAGAGAATCTAAATCATCGTCACTTTGGCAGCCATATTCCTCTTCCCAGGAACGAAGATGCATATCTATAACTTTATTCAGGCTTTTTTCAAAAGAATAATTTTGTCCGTTAAAATCAAAATGCAGCACCGGGCAAGGCTTCCACGCATCAGGATTATCCTTTTCCAGTTCAACAATCTTAAGACCTTCAAAAAGCTCTTTTTTTCCTTCGAAATAGGCTTTTAACGTAGAAATCAAAAGGCTTTTACCAAAACGGCGCGGACGGGAGAGAAAGTAAGATTTTCCTGAATGAACAAGATTAAAAATATCTTCAGTCTTATCGACATAAAGAAACTTTTCTGTTCTGAGCTTTTCAAAACTTTGAATGCCAATTGGCAGCTTGCGTGAAAAATCCATAGAAAAATTATAACATGTAAAGCAAAGTCACTTCAATAAAAAAATCCCCTGATTCAAACAAATCAAGGGATTAGAACTTATCTTCAATATAAAAATCTACATTATTTAATTAACTTTTTTAATAATTCAATCTATTTCAACAAACCTTTATCAGTCTTTGCAACGTGCTTGAATACTTCTTCAAAGCGGTTCAATGCTTCATCAATAATTTCCGGAGTATCTGCAAGTGATGTGTAAAGGCGTGAACCGGCCAGAGTTACAATTCCGTTTGCCATGTAAGCGGCGCCCATTCTTTCCATAGAATCCTTGCGGACATACATCATATCCTTATGCTTGAGGATTCCAAGGGCAGACTTTAAGAAGCTCAAAGAGCTAAAGTCAAAGCTCATTGCACCTGTACATTCAAGGTGGCAGATTGAGCCCTGGTTGTAAGCTACGAAAGGAAGTCCGTACTTGTTGATTAAGCCTTTCAAACCATCTGTAAGTCGGTCGCCCATTCGTCCTGCAATTTCACAGGCATTAGTTCTGGCAATTTCCTGAATTGCAGCTGTTCCGGCTACACAAGAAAGAGGATTTGCAGCAAGAGTTCCACCAACATAAGCACGGTGTTTACCGGTTGCAAGTCCGGCAGCCATAAGCTGTGCATATTCTTTCTTTCCGCCTACACCACCAGCAGCAGGATAACCACCGGCAACAATTTTTCCAAAGATTGTCAAATCAGGTACTACATCAAAATATTCCTGAGCGCCACCAAGAGCAACACGGAAACCAGTTACAACTTCATCAAAAATCATAAGGGCACCATATTTATCGCAAAGAGCGCGAACACCCTTGTTGTAGTCTTTTGCAACTGGACGAGTACCACTTTCTGGACCAACAGGTTCAATTAAAACACCTGCAGTTCCACCCTTTGCCTTATTGCGGCGAAGAAGAGTTTCCAGCATATTAAGGTCATTAGGACGACATTCATCAATCTGTCCGTAGATTTTCTGGGGGATTCCGTGAGATTCAAGAAGGTTTCGGCTGCCTGGGATTTTCAAACCGTAAACAAGCTGGTCAGACCATCCGTGATAAGCACCACCCATTTTAATAATTCTTTTGTGTCCGGTTGCAATTCGTGCAATTCTTAAAGAAGCCATACAAGCTTCTGTACCAGAACCAAGCATTCGGAACATTTCAACATTAGGCATGTGCTTGTTGATTTCCTTTGCAATCATCAGCTCTGATTCATGCAAAAGTCCTGTTACAGGGCCACAAGTCTGCAAAAGTTCAATTACGCGCTGACGTACAGGCTCATAGTTTGAACCAAGAATTGTAGGTCCACCTGCCTGCAAAAAGTCTATGTATTTGTTTCCATCCTTATCGTAAAGATAGGCACCCTCTGCTTTTTCCATACACATTGGGAAAGGTTTGTTAAAAGCAAGATTATGCTGAACGCCGCCTGGAATATAGTTTTTTGCCTCCTCGAATACTGCCTTCGATTTAGTACATTTTTCATCATAATACTTCATGATTACATTCTGATAGTAATCATCTGTAACTTCCCAGATTTCCTGGCTTGTAAGATTTTTGAGCTGGCGATTAATCTCATCTGGATCATCCCATCTGCTTATTGCGCAATTTGTCATTTTCTTGCCTCCATTGTATTTTTAATTATTTGCCTCAAGGGCTTTTTTATTTGTATCCAGACTATCGCGGAAAACGAAAAATCTGTCATATAAATACTCGGTTGTAAGGTTCAGCACCATATTAATACAGGTTGTAAGCTGTCCCTTAAAATTGTCTGCAGCACCCCAGTCAAAGCTGCAAAGATATTTCTGTAAAAGAGTTGTTGCCGGTGTGAAAACTACATAGAACAAGGCAACCTTAAGCATTGCAATTGGAACGTTGGTTGCAGATTTAAATGTAAACTTACGGTTGAAGGTAAAGTTCCAGATTACAGAAAGAATCAGAGCAATCAAGTAGCTAACCCAGTATTTAATCTGCGGATTTGTAGTCATTGCTTCCCAAGGCAGGCATTTTTCCAAAAGAGTTTCCGAAACAATTTCTATTACTCCAGCAGAAACAGAAAACAAAAAGAACTTTAGAACACGGATTCCTTCTGCTTTTTTGTTTTTGGATTTATCAGCGGAATTGCCAGAAGAATCACCAGATCCAGATGTATCTGTTCCAGAAACTCTATCATCCCCCTTTTCTCGGGCTTTTTCATTCTTCTTTTTTGAATACTTTAATTTGAAGACTGTTCTCATAAGCCAGCAGTCAAAGGCACCCAGCTTAATTTTTTTGCCACAGGCTTCTGTATAGAGCTTTGAAATACCTGCCTTATTTATGAGAATTTCCAGAGCTTCTACATCATCCTTGTCTTCTGCCTTGATGATACAGCCAAGGTCCTTTACCAGAACTGCATCATTTTTTTCAAGCACAGACATTATACGCTGAAGATTATTTTCACAAACCTTAAGCTTGGCTCCCAGCATTTGGCTCATATCATCAAGCTGGGCTCTAATTCCACCAAGCTCTGCAAGTTTTTCCATCAAAGGTGAATCAACAATTTTTACGTTAGGATATTTCTTTGCAATTTTTTCTGCCAAAGTTAGAGCCTGCTCAGAAAGAGGCGATGGAAGAAGCATTTTATAAATACCGCCCACAGAAGCATTCACTGTACCGTTCACGTCATCCTTTTCGACAGCGCCCACTTTTTTGTCCACAGCCCGCTTACAAACCTCTTCCAAAACTTCAGCCTTGTGAATTGCATCTTCCTTATCCTTTCCCAAAAGCACCGCCCCGTGGTGAAGCATAAGAATAGTTTTGCTGCCAGCTTTTAATGCCTCTTCTACACCTTTTTTAAGCTTTTTAGTTCCTGGAAGCCCGTAGGATGCAACTTTGATTTCTCCCAAAAGGGCCTTTTCTTCTTCAGACATTTCAAGCCCTTCAACTCCAACCAAGCCTATCGCCGTTGCATAATCCTGGTGAGTATGCACAACAAAATTAACTTCGGGATACTGTGCATAACAGGCAGCATGAATACGTTTTTCACTCGAAGGCTTGCGGCCAGTCCAAGTTTCGTCTTCCATATTAAAAATAGGAATATCATCTGTTGTCAGGCTTTCATAACCAAGTCCACTTGGAGTTATTGCAAAATGCTTTTCGTCAAGGCGGCAGCTAATATTTCCCCAGGTTCTGGCAACCAGTTTTTTTTCAAGTAAAGTAAGTCCAGTTTCTACAATTGATTTTTTTATTTCCTGCTCTGTCATTCTTATCCCCTTTAATAACTCTTATTTTTTATGAATTGATTCCCTTTTTATTAATTTCCTTGAAAAGCTTTTTATTTGCCGAATATATTGATTTGAAAACCTTAAAGTTTCTGTCATATACCGCTTTATTTGCAAGATTAGGAATGAAAATCTTTTTTACCTTCACAAAATTCTTTACCTTATCAATTGATGGAATTAATCCACAGCCCAAACCAACAAGCATAGCGGCTCCAACGGCACCAACATCCTGAGCATGTTCAACTGTTTCTATTTTACGACCTGTGATATCAGCAAGAATCTGACAGGTAACGTCAGAAAGGGCTCCACCACCAACAAAGCGGATTACATCACTGGTTTGAACTTTAAGTTCTTCAACCTCAAGCATCCAGCGAAGGTGAAAACAGATTCCTTCAAGAACTGCTCGAATCATCTGAGTTTTACCAGTATCAATATTAATATTAAAGAAAAGGCCAGACGCATTAGGGTCTTCAAAAGGACAGCGGTTTCCATGAAGCCAAGGTGTAAAAACAACTCCGTTGCTACCGGCTGGAATCCTTTTGATTGTATCACTCAGATAGTCATAAAGACTTTCGTATTCACTTTCTTTGCTTTCGGCAACATCCTGCTTTTTAAGATAGATTCCGATTTCGTCAAGAGCAAGATGTTCCTTTACCCACTCAAAGCATTTTCCAGCAGTTTCCATTTCAGCAAAATAATTGAATCTGCCTTTTACAGGTCCCATTGTAGCAGCAATTGAATGAGAGGCATCTACAAGCTGTTTGTCAGTAACAGTTCCAACCCAGCCAGACGTCCCTGAATAAATATGAGTATCTCCAACATTAGTACAACCAGCGCCAACTCCAATAAGAGTTGCATCACCGCCGCCGCCATAAACCTCAGTTCCAACCTTTAAGCCCAATTCTGCGGCGGCTTTTTCTGTAAGATTTCCAGATACCTGATAACATTCAATCACCCTTGGAAGATGAGCTGGATTAACCTTGAACATGCGGCAGATTTTTTTGCTCCAGCAATAATGATTTGAATCATAAATTAAAGTTGACCAGGCTGAATCCTTTGTCATAACACACTGACCAGTTGCCCGGCAAATAAAATATTCTTTTACATCCAGCCATTTATAGATTTTTGAATATACTTCCGGCTCGTTATCCTTTACCCAAAGATATTTCCAAAGAGGGTCTTTTACACTTAGGGGAGCAGCGTGAGTTTGAGCAAGACAAGTAAGAAGCTTTATGAGTCCAAGTCCGGCAACCTTTATTCCTTTGCCGGAATATTTTTTCATAACATCGCTTGAACGCTGGTCCATATAACTCATTGGCCGCCGGAGAGCATTTCCATTTTTATCAACAAGAACGAGGCCCTGCATCTGGGAACAAAAACTGATTCCATTAATTTCATCAGGAGACAGGCCAGTTTTCTGTAAAAGGGCTTTTGTTGTACTACAGAGAGCAGTCCACCACTCTTCTGTATCCTGTTCGGCACCACCATTTTCCAGGATATAAAGATTGTAAGAACCATAGGCTCCATCTATCAGCTCTATTTCCTTTGAGATTTTGAAAAGACAAGTTTTTACGCCTGTAGTACCAATGTCATAGGCAATTGCATATCCCAATTTCAGCCTCCTTTTCCTAATATTTAATAACTTTTTTAAATCTTCAATGCATTCAACAAAAAGCGAGCAAGTTCGTTGACCATTTTTTCGTTATTTTCAAAAACATCCTGGCCACAATACAATTTAAGTCGTTCCTTGTAATAATCACAGCTATAAGAAAACTGAATCATCATCAAAATACTGTCGAAGAAAAACGCAAAAAGATTCGAATCAGCATTTTTATCAATTTTTCCCATCTTCTGTGATTTTGCAATGAGGTCGCAATAAACCTTTGCAGAAACACCCTCAATTTCCTGAGCCAGTTCCTTTGCAAAAATATTTGCTTCCATCGATGAAATTGTATTGTACATTCTGTTGATTTCACTTCCATCAATTGAAGTTTGAACCACTGCATTCACGATATTTTTTACACAAAGTTCAATATCATCTTCATGAGAAATGACATCATTTAAAACTTCCGAAAGAGTTTCAAGTCCGTAATGAACGCAGGCAAGGAAAAGTGCATTTTTGTCCGAATAATATTTATAGATTACACCAACACTGATTCCGGCGTTTTTTGCAATTGCACTAAGGCTGGCACCAGTTAATCCTTTGTCAGCAAACTCCTTTATTCCGGCATTGATGAGGTCATTTTGTTTTTCTTCCGAAAGCTTCTGATAAATTTTTGAACTCCAATTATCACCAGACATAATCTGAATGCACAGTGATTTTCAATCTCGTGAATTTATATTCACGTGTTAAGTATAAAACGGTTTCATCAGGAACGCAAGAAAAATTTATTTTTTTTTGAGGATTATTTTGAAAAAAATTATATAAAAAAAGATTTAGAATCTAAACAATAATCTACACAATCGCAAAACTCACATTCTGCTCAACAATATCAACCTTACCGGCTTTTATCATCCTTGTATCATTCAGATTTACATCCGTACAACCATGAATTGTTGCCTGCATATCGAGCGAAGGAATAAGGAAGAGGCCGTCACTTCCACGGCGGTCAATGCAGATACCTTCGAAAGTCAATTCTGGATTCTGAATTAAATAAACCAGCTTCCAGTGCATATCACTAAGGCGGGACACCTGGCGGGCAGCAATACTTGCGGCATCACCGGCAGCGACACGTTCCAGCATTTCATCTTTTGGAAGAGGTCGCCGTCCGTCAATAAAAGCTCTTAACTGCTGATGAGAAATTAAATCACCATAGCGTCTGAGAGGCGAAGTAACCTGACTATAAAAACTCACACCCAAACCTGCATGAGGAGCTGGGGTAATACCAACTGAACGCTTGCGCATACATTTTATTCTTGCAAACTCACCAGCCCAACCTTCCGGCAGATTATCAGGGAAATTAGGAGACTCCTGACTTACATACATAAATGGAAGTTTATTTTTAAATGCAAAACGGGCAGCTCCTTCACCTGCCATAATCATAAGTTCGGCAATCATATCATTTGATTCATAACGAACTTCAGGCTCAATCGTAACCTTCTTTGTTTCCTTGTCTACCAATATATCAACTTCCGGCATCTGGATTGTTACTGCTCCGTTAGCCTGACGACGAGCCCTATTTTTGCGGGCAATCTCAAAAAGTGCTTTTAATTTAGGCGAATCCTTCTGTTCTTCTGCCTGAGTGTAAGTCAAACGCTCAACATTCACACGGGTTTTTAAAACCTCGCAGGATTCAATCTGACTTTCTTCATCTATTTTAATTTTAAAAGACAAGGCCGAAGACGGATTTTTTAAGCCCAAAGCATAATCTTCAAGGCAACTTTCTGCCAGCATACGGGAAGCCCCTTCTGGGATATAAAGCGTTGTTCCCCTTCCCCTTGCAGCAACATCAATAGAAGAATCAGGCAAAACCGAAGAAGCAGGATCTGCAATATGAACCCAAAGATATTCGCCGTCAAAGGCAACAGCGTCGTCCGGGTCGGCAGAATGCTCGCTGTCTATTGCGTAGGCTAGGCCCGGAACGTCATATCTATCTTCTTCCGGCATTGCGCCAAGTTGATCCTTAGCAGAATCAAAGCTGAATCCAAAACGTGTCGGATAAGGATTTTTCGTAAAATCCCAGATACCAGTATCAATTAAAAGCTTGTGAGCCGCTTCGATTGTCTGAGTAACTCCTGCATCGGCAAGCACTTTACATTTATCTGTTTTACAAAGAGCAAAGGCTTCAACCTCGCCCATAAATTTTGCGTCATCCGGAAGGTCAAGCTTTCGCTCCTTTACACGCTTAATAAAGGCAGCCCTTATTTCCGACTCATGTTCTTTTTCATATTGTTTTTTATTGAGAGCTTCAATTTCTTCTGCACTTCTAAGAGTAAAGCGAACTTCCCCGTTTTTCAAAGCATCCTGGCAAAGCTGAAAATGAACATCACTGTTAGCCGTAGAATACAAAGCCCAGGCCTCATCTGCTTTAAAGCTGCCAACAGAATATTCAGCGAGATCAGAAAGGGAAATAGCCTCGCTGGCAGTTGATTCATCAGACATTAAAAGTTCATAAGCTTCAAGCAGTTTTGCATTAAGAGCATCTGCCCCACCGCAATCACAGGAAAGAACAGCCTCAAGCGATGAACAAGGGCCTTCATGCAAAAGCACAACATCCTTTTCACGAACCTTCTGTTCACCATAAACAGCTTTTTTACCGCTGGGAGTTGCAGGTTGACTACAGAATTTGATGATATATTTATCGCCATCGCGGTCGGTCACCACCGCAGGCTGAGATTTATACAAAACAACAGAAAGTTTATTCATGGTGGATATAGTATCAGAAAAATAGGATAAAAAAAAGCACCGTTCCGAAGAACGATGCTTTTCGTATTTGCGGCTCGCTAGTCTCGCCGCTTAAGCCATCATTAAGATATCAGCTTACCACTTCTTTTCGATAGTATCGCAGATGTTCAACTCGCCTTCGTCGAGAGAGAAGAACTTTGCTTTTTCCATGTTAGGAACAACGTTTACTGAGTCACCAAGGCGGAATTCAGCATTAGCGTTTGTCTTAGCGATGATTGACTGTCCCTTGTTAGAAACGAGGTACAAGTGTGTTTCAGCACCAAGTGGTTCCTTGTTAGTAATCTTCATCTGCATATCATCTTTTGCAGCTGGCTTGTCAACGTATGTGAGGTCTTCAGGACGAATACCGAAAGATACTTCCTTACCAACATAGTCTTTCAAGCTCTTAGCCTGCTCGTCTGTAGGGTTGATTTCGAAAGAACCTTCATCACAAACGATTTTTCCGTTCTTCTCAAGAACCTTTACAGTCAAGAAGTTCATTGGAGGAGTTCCGATGAATCCTGCTACGAACT
>JAEEGK010015590.1_pt1 | contig 16813 bp, 9 predicted proteins | sample 8958771 | NCBI WGS metagenome assembly JAEEGK01 (sample SAMN16246547, study PRJNA631951) | gut metagenome | biome: gut microbiome; feature: rumen; material: SC-attached | host: Bos | place: Iran: Karaj | collected 2018-10 | reverse complement strand
AAGTCATTGATAGATACGGTCGATGCCTAAATTGTTGCGAACCCTATCCATCAAAGGGGTCATCTTGTGGCCTACATCGATGCTTTCGCAGATTCCCGACGCAGACAGTTCCGCGAAACGATTCAAAGGTATCATCGCAGTGAGAACACCACCGTAGGAGCGCCCTACCGCCACATCGTACGCCATCAACTCATTTTGGCTGCGGTTGTTGGCCAGCACGAGGGTTGCTGAGACACAGCCTTTCGTCACACCGTAGTTGTCGTGTAACCGCTTCGTTGCGGCACTGCGTTCGGTGGTTTTTTCCGCTGTTTCCGATTGGCGCAATAAGGTCAAAAAGCGCGCACTCTCAGGCGTAAGCCCCTTGAAACTCTGTCCTTTGGCCAGGGTTTTAGGAGTTGCTTTATAGTCCAACTTGACTTGAGAAAAACCTGTTGCCGAGAGGAAAAGCATTATAGTAATTAGGATTGCTTTTGTGAGTAGGAATCTATTATTCATAGTTTATCTTTTTGGAATTTGCGTCAAACATAGAAAAAATGGAACAAAATAGGGAGTGTTGTTCCCTGTTTTTGATTTGTTTAAAGGTTTTTCCTATGTTTATTGGATTTATTAGTGTTTGTTAATCATAAATCTGTCGTTCATCTCGGGGCTGAAGCTGAATGCGGGACGCTTGGCCACGACGGGGTCGTTGTCGTAGTGTACGTAGAGCGCCACAAAGTCCATGATTTCCTGCCGTAGTGCCGGGGCGTAGTGTTCTGCGTTGTTGATGTCGTGGCGGTGAATACCGTCGGGGTTGATGATGAGTTTTGCGCTTTGTGGGTTTACGCTTGCGGGTCTTGAACCAGTCCAAGGGTCGTCCTTGGTGTAGACCAACAGTATCGGACAAGTGGTGCTGGGAAGGAAGTTGTCGCGGAGGTCGGTGATAAAGGTGTTGTCGTAGGTGTCGTAGAGCCATCGGTCGGCGGGGGCGAGTTCGCTGGCGTTGGCCCAGGCAGCGTCGTAGTCGAAGGCCGTGCCGTCAAGGAGGTTGGCGTAAACACTGTAGTCGTAGAAGAACTGACCGAGTTCCTTGGCGGTTTGCACATAGTAGGGGTAGAGGAATCCATAGTCCACCTGAGCGAAAGTGTTCTCGAATATGGTGAGCAGCAGTTGGTCGTCGCTCTCTGAGAGCGAGGGCAGTTGGCGCGTAGCGGGAGTCTGGTAGGAGAAGAAATTGAAGAAGAAAGCCAGGCAGTCGTGGACGTACCAGTTGTAGGTGAAGCAGTCGTGGGGATACCAATTATAAGTGTAGTCGTGGGTGATGCCGTGATCCTCTAACAGTTCAAGACAACGGGCGTAAAGGCCCTGCTCGCCGTCTTCGAGCAGGCGTTCCATCAGTGCCTCCATGCGGCTGCGCTCCTCGGCGGTGCCGCTTTCCTCCAGCAGGTAGCGGCCCACGGGCAGGTAGTGTAACGAGGGCATCAAGGGGGCACAAAAGGCCGTGGTGACCGTGATGTCGTTAGGATAGTAGTAGCGCAGGAAGAGGGATGTCATGCCGTCTTTGCTGGTACCAGTGGAGACCCATTCCATAGGCAGCAGTGACTTGAGTGCATCGATAATAGCATGGTGGTCAGCAGCGGCTTGGCGCGTGGTGAGGTAGGTCCATTGCGGGTCGCCCTCGGGTTTCGAGTCGCCGTAATAGCGGTGCTCCACCATCAGCAAGTTGGCATTCATGTTGTAGGCTATGTCGATGAAGGGCACTTGCCTGAAAGTTTCGTAGAGGGTGTAGCCACAGGTGTAAAGCACTGTGGGGCGATCGGCACCGACGTAAAAAAGGAAGGCCTTCTGCGTGAAGCTGCCAGCGGCGGGGTTGTCGTGGTCCACAGGCTGCGTGAAGGTAACTTGGTATAGTTCGGCAAACTCGGCGGGGTTTTGTTCGGGCACAATGGTGTCCACGCGGCTCACGATGTCGAGCGAGCGCAACGCCCTCCCGAACTCCGAGCCTGCAACAGGTTCTGGTGTGGGTGTCGGTTCAATGGGCGGCTCTTTGTGGCATGCGGTGAATGTCATTGCAGCGACAAAGGCTGCCAAAATGAGTTTCTTTGTCATCGTCTTAATGATTTTGATGGTTTATTGTTTGATGACGGTTATTCGATTATGATTTTTTGGGTCTTCACATCGTTGCCGTTAATAAGCCGCAATACATAAACCCCAGATGTCATCCCGCTTGTAGGGACGCATTGAATGCGTCCGCTATGTGTGGCAACGATGCGTCCCATCACATCCACAATCTGCAAAACGCCCTCGCCGTTAACGACAATGTTGCCGTCGCTGACAAACGCGAAATTCCCTTGGTCACTATCAACGATGTCCTCAATACCAGTACTGTCGAACAGCACGGCGCGGATCATCCAGGTAAGATAGACGGAGAGGTTGGTATAGACATCCCAGCTGTTGCTCCACAGGCTGAAATGGTACCATGAGCCGTCAGGGTTGCCACAATAGCTGGTAGTGGCAAGGGGAGCAGCCGAACCGGTAGGGTCGTTGAAACTGAAAGTCACCCAGGCAGTCTGCCCGTGAGCGAACGACAGGATGTTGTCGAGTTCTAATGTGCGCCAGCCTTGCTCGCCGTCAAGATAATAGGTCTTGGTGTAGACAGGCGTGTTGCCGTTGAGGGATTCGCCTTCGTAGATGTTGAGCGTGTAGTCGCCTTCGGCGAGATAGTACAGCTGCACGGCAGTGAGTTCCTTGCCCTGTCGCATTGAGGCGGGGATGCGCATGCCCCACTCGATGGTGCCGTACACGCCGTAGGGATAGCGGTCAGTGTTGTAGTCGTAACTATAGCTAATGGTGTCGCCGGTGATGCGCTCGAAATAGGCGGTGTCTTCGTAGTCTTGTCCTAAGGCGAGGAACGAGAAGGGGATGCTGCGCTTACTCGTGGCCATTGTCACATAACGGCAACCTTCGGCGGCATTCACCTCAACATTTACCGTGTCGTAGGTTTGATAGATGCCGCTGCCTGTCACCGTACCCAGCGTTGGGTCGTTGCTGACGACGCTAACGGTCGAAGGCTCGCTCGTCGGCATAGAGGCGGGACAGACACCAAAGAGAGCGACGGCTTTGCTGTTGAAGCAAAGTAACGGATCTCCGCCCATGCTGCCTGCACCAGGTGCGAGTGAGTCGATGAGGTACCAAGCATCGTAACGACCAGCCCAGCCCCAGTTGACATGGAACATGCCGACGCTGTCGTAGCCATCGAGGACGAAAGCATGACCTCCATTGTAAGGATCAATGGCGGAATAGTACACGGGACGGCCTGCGTCAAGCTCGTCACGCACCAAGGAATCCCACTCAGCATCGCTGTGTGCACCCTTATGCAGACTATACAACATGGGGTTGTAGCGGAAATAGGTCTTTAGGGCATTCTCGGCACAGGGGTATTCCAATCCGCCTGCCGAGTAAGAGTAAGAGCCGCTACCCACAGGGGTGTACATCATACTTACCGCCACGCCGGCGTGGTACATCAAGGTGGCCACGGCATCGATTTCTTCGTCGGTACATTCGAAGCTGAGGGTGTCGGGCATCATATCCCAATTGTAATAGGTGTTGCCGAAGTCGGCCGACAGGGTGCCGTAGGGCGCCCAATCGTAGCTGTGGCTGCCATAGCCCACCTCGGGCCAATGCCAGTAGCGCATAATCTGACCCATAGCCGTTGCCACACAGCCAGTGGGGCAATAGGTCAAAGAATCGGGGTCGTATGGGCAGTGGTTGTTGTAAGGAGCAAGCTGGTACCAGCGTGAGGTCATCAGGGGATCCACCCAAGTGGTTCTGCCTTGCGGGAAGCCTTTGCTCCAGCGTTCCCATTCCTTGGCCACCTTGGGTGAAGGACTAGTGGTGACTTCCTTCACGGAGGCTATTTCTTGCCGATAGCCGTCAATCCACGCGGCCACGTGGTCGGGCATTGCGGCGGGGTCGAAGGTGCCGTCGGGCGAATAGGCCAGCACAGGGCGCACACGGTCGTCGGCGGCCATGAGGACAAAACCTTTGCCGTCGGCACCGTTAAAGAGAAAACATCCGTCAAGTCGGACAGGGGTGGCGTCGACCACAGTCTTGTTCAGTATCTGTGCAGCCATGTGGGCTACGGTGGCCTTGTCCACAGGTTTGGCATCCATCCTTCCGGTGAGACCTGCTGCCAAAACGAGGGCAGCAACGATGGTGATGATGCGTTTCATATAGTTATTTAATAACAATTTTCTGCGTTCTAACGTCATTTCCGTTGATGAGGCGCAAAACATATGCGTCAAGGGGCATTTCTGCTATCTAGTGCCTGTGGGGAAGGTGAACGTCTTGTCACCCGATGCCTTCGAGTGGTAGATGTAGCCTTGGCCGGGCACAAGGGTCTGCAGCGCCCCTCTCCATGAAGTGCCATGATAGGTGGTGCTTCCGTCCTTCGACTTAATGAAGTCTCCTTCCGCAGGATTCAGTCCCGAGAAGGCCTCGTCGACCGACTTGCTCTCTCCGGAAAGGAAACCGATCCAGTTGCTGCCGTTGCTGACGGTGACCTCATACTCCGAAGGATTGACCGGCACACCTGTCAGCGTGATTTCGCAGTCGGCACTCACATGAATCTTGTACATCTGACGGATGTCAAAACCAATACTGCCTCTCCAGCGTCCGCTTGCGTAGCTCATAGAGCCGTTCTGGGATTTGATGGTTGCAGTGCCTGTGGTGCCCAATGCCGAGGCGATGGCCTCCTTGAGCTGGTCAAAATTGATGTCCAGGTTGGTCGACCACCAGTTCGCGCCTTGGGACAGCACTGTCGTTTGAATATTGCCATTGCCTAGGGATGCATCCTGATGCACAGGCAGGGCATGTACGGGCAGCAACATCGAAGGAACCTCTTCTGCCTCGCCGAGGTTCGCGGGAGCGGTGGTGGTGAAGATAACCGAGTGTGTCTGTCCATCATTAGGGCAGATGACGAACACGCCCTCGCAGGGCTTGATGGCCGTTCCGGCCTGGGCTGCCACGAGGGCTTTGCCAGTGTCATTCATCTTGAAGAACGGCATGATATTGTTGTCTTCATCCAGCAGGTAAGCGTTGCAAACGAAGGGGTTGCCCACGAGGTTCAAGCCCTTGAAATCGGCATTGGCATCATAGGTCACGGGTACGCTGATATCGGCGTTGGCGCGGTTGAGCACACCTGTGAAGGCGATGTCGGTGTTGGCGCTGTTGGCGTAGAGGTAGCCCTTGCCGTTCTCAAGGTTGAAGCTTTCCGACTTATGGTTTCTCCACTCGTTTGCCTCGCTCTGGTCGAACCAATACAGGTCGTAGCTGCCCGTGGTCATGCCGAGGTTAGCGGGCGACAGGGAATTGAGGGTCGGGTTGGCGATGAGGTTGTAGCCGCCATCGCTGGTGCCGTAGCCGCTGATGCTCTTTTGCACCGTGGCCACCACGCCCTCGTTCGTGTGCAGCAGCTGTCCGCCGTCGGCGATGGTGAGGGTGAGGAGAGCGCCGTCGCCGCTGCCATTAAGGGTTACGTTGGCGGCGTTGGCGGTGTATCCGCTGGGGATGGTGGCACTGGCCCAGAGGACGACATCTTGTCCCCCGTTGGGTACATGGCCGCTCTGCCACGAGACGCCATCGTTCCAGTTGCCGGCGTGTGTGCAGATGTGGGGCAGGTTGGTTCCTGTACAATAGGCGCAATCGGTCGTGTAGGTGCCGTTGTTGTTGTCGGTGTAGTTAGTGGCACTGGGGTGGTCGCAAGGCTCGATTATCACAAGCTTGTAATGCGAATTCACGTCCTTACCTAGGGCATTAAGGCGGTCGTTCTTGCCCAGAATGGTGTATGGAGCTGCACTTTCAATCGTGGTCTTGACTCTGACCTTGGCGCCCGGGTAGATGCGTGCTTCAGGGAAGTATTGTTCTGATGGCATATTGTGTCCATGGCCAATAGCCTGGCCGTTGGACACATAGTCGTCCAGATAGTGCATGGCACGGACCGTGCCGCCGTCGATAAAGATGTTACTGGAGTTGCCGTCCCAGGCCAATCCAGTCGCTTCGCCCCAATAACCTCCTACGTAACCACCTCCGCCGCCGATGCCGGCACCATTTCCAATGCCATATGCCGTAACTTCGCCGCCAGTGATGTGGATGGTTCTAATGATGGAAGTACTGGTAGGTCCAGTAGTGGTTGGATCGGTCACAATGTGGTTTAATCCGCCGCAGCCCGATCCTATGCCTGCACCATTATAGCCGCCATAAGCAGTTACATCGCCGCCGGTGATGGTGATGTCGGGAGCCACATTGACCGCACCGCCGCCGATGCCCGCGCCACCGACCTCACATTCCTGATCACCACGGGCCATGATGCCACCGTTGGAGATGATGATGCTTTGGAAGCCGCCGCCACCGCCGCCGCCACCACCGCCGATGCCGGCACCGGTACCCTTGCCATAGACAACCATGCTGCCGCCATGGATATGGATGCTGCCGCCGGGCTCGTTGAAATTGCCGCCGATGCCAGCCATATTTCCGTCTTCGGGCATATTGGTGTTGCTGACACTGAGCTGTCCAACAAGAGTGCTTTCACTCTGGGCCCAGATGTGGAAGGTGGAGCCGCGTGGCACACAGATGCCCTGTTTGGGGCGGAGGATGGTGCCGTCCGTGAGGATAAAGTGTACCTCGCCCGACACGGTGATGCGGTTGTTGAAGGTGATGGTATTTTGATCCATCGCGTACCATCCCGCACGCAACACCATCTCGGGTTCATCGGTAACCTCGCTCAACTTGTAGTAGCCGACCATCTGACTCATCATGCCGTTGTCGTTGAGGTAGGGGATGGTCGCCACGGTGCCGTCAATCGTATGACAGCGATAAAGCTCACCGCCGCCCTGCGCAAAAACGTGGTCGGTGGGATCGAGGTCGTAGGTGAAATAGCTGACAATGTCGCAATCGGTGAACTGGGTGTTGTTCTCGGAGAAGCCTGAGGTGTAGGCTAAGTGGTTGTAGTTTTCCGTGCGGCTGAGGCCGATGTTGCTGCCAGAGGCGAGCGCGCCGGTGAAGCTGATCACCTTGTCCTGGTTGATGTAAAGGTTCTGCGTGCCGTTGTTGTCGGTGGTGTTGCCCGTCACAACGATGGTGCCCTGCAGGTTCAGGGTGCTGTTGTTCCAGATGCCGCCGCCGTAGGTGTGGCTGGTGTTGCCCGTGATGCTGACCGAACCGCTCAGGTTGACGGTGCCTTCGTTGACGATGCCACCGCCGCCGTGTTGCGAGGAGGTGTTGCCGCTCAGGGTGCTGCCCGTGGTGCCGCCGAGGTTGAGGGTGGCACCCGAATGGACATAGATGCCGCCGGCATCTTTCGAGGTGTTGTTGGTGATGGTCACGTCGGTGAGGGTGGCCGTGCCGCCTTCGAGGTGGATGGCACCACCGTTGCCTTCATTCTGTTCGTCGCCGCCTGTGGCAAGAGCCTCATTGTCGCCGAAGGTGCAGTCGCTCACGGTGAGGCTGCTCTTGTTCCAGATGGCACCGCCACTGGTTTTGGCAGTGTTGCCGCTAAAGGTGGAACCACTGAGGGTAGTGGTACCGTAGTTGACGAGGCCGCCACCGCCATGCTCCGAGGAGGTGTTGTCGCTGATGGTGTTGGTACCGGTCATGGTGAGCGTGGCACCCGCTTTGACATAGATGCCGCCGGCATCCTTCGAGGAGTTGTTGGTGATAATTACATTGGACAGGTCGGCCGTGCCACCTTCAAGGTGGATGGCGCCGCCGTCGCCTTCATTCTGTTCGTCGCCGCCAATGGCAAGAGCCGTATTTCCGTTGAAGGTGCAGTCGCTCACGGTGAGGCTGTTGTTGCTCCAGATGGCGCCGCCGCGCGTGGTGGCGGTGTTGCTGCTCAGGGTGCAGTCGGTAATAGTGGCCGTGCCTTTGTTCACGATACCGCCGCCGCCGGCATTGCTTGTGCAGTTGCTGATGGTGCCGCCCGTGATGTTGAGCGTGGCATTTTCGGCGTTCATGATGCCGCCGCCGTCGTTGCCTTTGCAGCCGCTGATGGTGACATTGGTGAGCGTTGTCGTGCCCTTGTTGACGATGCCGCCGGTGGTGTGGGTGCCGTCGTTAGTGCTGTTCCAGCCGCCGCTGATGGTGCCGTTGGAAATGGTGAGATTGCCCGTCGCGGCCACGATGATGACGCAACCCATATCGGTGCCGCTGCTGAGGTTGCGCCGCAGGGTGTGCCCGCCAAGGTTGATGGTAATCGTTTTGCCAGCCGGGATGGTGATGTGCGACGTTAGGGTGATGTTGTCCGTGACGTTGATGTAATCATCGGCGGTGGTACAATAACCGATAGCCGCATTCAATTGCGATTCGTTGCCAGCAGGATACATTGTCTGTGCCCAAGCCATAGGCCCGAAGGCGAGGAGGGCGAGGAGGATAAGTGATAATTTTTTCATTTGCTTTTAATATTTAATTGTTACTTATTTGTTATTTTTTCTTCTTTCAAAGTTTTGCCTTGCTTCGTCTATTTCTTTTTGCAGCTGCATGAGTTCATTCATCTTCGAAGAGCTCTTGGCGTGTGTGTCCTTTATGCTTGCCTCAATCTGTTTGCGCTCATCGTAGTAGGCTTTTATCTCCTCGTCGGTGACATCCATGATCTGCTGGCATTGGGCGAACAGATGCTGCATATTCACTAATAGCCCGTTACAAAAGATGGCATAGCCGCAGAAATCGAAGTCGAGCGTGCGCTTCAGGGAGTAAATGGGCGATTCGGTGGCAAAGTCGTTGCCAATCGACTCGCAGATCATCGTTTTGAAATTATTGCGCGATTGATAGAAATCAGCCACGTTCTCGGTGAAGAGCACATTTCCCACCGTGTTGATCGTCTCGATACTTGACGAGAAGATTTGCTCCGTGGTCTCCGTAAACCCCGCAGAGGGCATCTGCGAAGCAAGCCGGAACCTCAACACGTCGAACTGGGTGGTGTCCTGTGCAATCTGCCTCTGAATCAGCATCGACTGGTAGAGCATCGAGTCGGCTTTCTGCACCGACTGCAGCGTGTTGTACATGTCGTACATCACCATCATCACGATCTCGTGCTTCTCACGCTGTTTACTGTGGTGGTTGATGATGGCTGCCGTGCCAAAGGTGAGGACGATGGAGATGGAAATACCAAGGACGGTGCGCAGCAGGCTTTTCCAGAAATCCTTGCCTCCTTTCACTTTCGGGGCGTCGGGCAGCGGGCTTAGTGCATCTTGGGTGATTTGTTCCATGTTTTGACTTGAATTTAATACTTTTTGGGTATTGTCACCTAGGTTTATTTTTGAGGGCGCAAAATTACACTAAATCAAGTTTTTAGCATGTCGTTTCTATTCGGCAATTTGTAAATCGGATTCGGTGATTTGTAAACATTTCCTATTAGATTCGGCAAAATGTAAACCAATTCGGCAAAATGTAAACCTGGCACAGATTTTCAACCGTCTTGTTGGTCGGTGAATGCAAATGGATTATTTTTGCAGGCTAAACCACGTCACGATGATGCGTATATTTAGTTTTATTGACGCGAGACTGCGAGACGCGAGACTACGGGACATTGGTTTGTCTCGAAGTCCCGAAGTCCCGTGTCCCGAAGTCAAAAGATATTGTAGTATAATTCTGAATACTTACTTATTGTTTATCGTTTCGATTTTCCTGTGCGGTTGCGGTCAACATCCCCAGCCTGCGCCCCGCAGCGACCGCTATAGTGTGGACTCGCTGAGAAGACTGGCCGCCATCGACCTTGATGCCGCCTATCGGCGTGTCAGCGAGGGCGAACATAGCGGCGAACTCTCAAAATTCGAATCGGCCGACCTCTGCGCCCACCTCACCTACCAATACACGGACAACTACGCTTTGGCAATGGATTATTGTCGCAAAGCGCTTTCCGCCCTTGGCAACGAGGACGATGAACCGCGTGTGGAGACCCTTTATTTGCTTAGTACCATAGCGGAAGCGGGAAAGGACTTCCAAACCTGCATTAACGCCTGCACCGAAGGCAAGGAGGTCGCCCATCGGAACAAGATGAAGTTTGAGGAACATTCATTCGACTACCTCGTGGGAAAATGCAAACTCGACATGGGTCTGAAAGATGAGGGATTGGCTCTCATGTCGTCTTCCATCAACAAGGCCATGCAGGTCGTGGATGGTGAGGGCGAATATGGTCACCTTATTTATTTTGTCAACAACCTGATATCTTGCCATATCGCAGTCGACAATATGGAAGATGTGCTTCGTGAGTCAGACCACCTCGAACGTTTGATTGATGAAATGGAGGCCAAATATCCACAGGCGAAGCCCTATTGCGACCAATGCCGCTTCGACCTCCATTCCTATCGTGCCATCGCCAAAATCACCCTTGGTCGCCCTCAGGAAGCCGAAGCCGACTTCGATCAAGCCCTTGCCTTCGATTTTGCCAAAAGCTATCCCGGCAGCGACATGCTGTTGCGTTATTATGCCGCTGCGGGCAACGTGGATTCTGTCCTCAGCCTCTTGAACCACTTTCCTTACCAAGAAAACGATACGGTGCAAAGGCTCTATTGTAGGCGCCTTTTGCGTCTTGAACAAGCCTATCGCGTGGCAGGCGACACGGCCATAGCCAACCTGTACCAATGCCGCATCGACACTTTGTCACAACTTATCGACCGAAACGAACAAGAGCAAGGTGTTGCCGTGAATGCCGCCCAATATGAGACGCAACAATACAAGATGGAATTGGACGACTTATCGAAGAATACCAAGAAGATGAACATTATTTTGGTCGTATTGGTTCTGCTATTGCTGGTGATCATTCTCGTCTTGTACTGGAAAAACAAGCGGAAGATGGCGAAATCGGCTGAGGAATTGAGGCAGAAGACCCAGTCGATGGAGCAGGAAATGACGCGGCTTCAAAAGCAGGTACACATCATTGCCCGCGACAACAACCAGACCTCGCCCCAAGCTACCCAACAAGCCGCCAAGTCACTAACGGCCTTCATCGAGGGGCAACAACTCTACCTCAACAAGGACCTCTCACGCGCACTGGTAGCCAAAATGATGGGCTGTTCGCATCAAACCATCACCAAGATGCTGAACGAGATACAGCCCGACCTCTCCTTCCCCGACTACATCAAGGGACTGCGCATTGCCTATGCGCTCAAACTCATCAAGGAGAAACCTGGACTCACCGTGCAGCAAATCGCCGACCAGTCGGGTTTCTACAGCATCAGCAACTTTGAACGCGCCTTTAAAACGATTACGGGGAAGACTCCAAGGGAGTATATGAAGGGGCAGGATTAGTATCAGTTCACAAAAACAGGAAAATCGGCTCAAATCAGTGCAATTTGAGCCGATTTTTGGTAAAAAACTCCAGCGGCTTGCTGGAGTTTTTTTATTCTCTATTCCTTTACAAATTTTTCACCGTCCCAAAGGTACACGGGCAATTGGTCTCCCTGGTAGGAGTCAAGCCTTACTTTGTCCATGTTGTAATATGCTTCTTCACAATCCCACGGGTTAAGCCTTACCGTGAGCGACACTGGCGGTTGAAAGTCGTAACAAATAAAATCCACTGGGGATTTTTCGAACATTTTCCTGAACTCTGCAATGTCGTTTTTGTAGTCTTCCGTTTTATCCGGATTGAGCAACTCGTCCAATGCGGGCTGCGGCAAAATGTCTTTAACCTCATCGGTCAATTCGCCATCTTTGTAGTATTTGGTCCAAAAATAATACTCCGTGGCACAGCCCGGACCGCCGAAATCGTGAGTAAAAGCTACTAAATAACCGCCGTCATTCAACGGGAAACAGTCCACCTCCTCACCCGAACTGCAGCCTTCGCATTCTTCATCGTAACTACCTGCTATTGAAAACGGATTGGGACTGTAAGTGTCTTTGATTTCCGGATACAGTTTCTTGAACAGTTCTTCCGCCACGTTTTCCATCGGTTCATCATCTTCGACTACCATGTCGGTAAGCTGAGCTTTAACATTGTCTATCGTTGCTTCGACCTTGGCATCGGTGTTCGAAGTATTCTCGTTGTTCTGATTGTTTCCTCCGCACGAAAACAGGGTCAATACCAGAAGGGATAGGATGGGAATGATTTGTTTTTTCATGTCGGTTTTTTGTTTTAAAAATGTAGAGACGTAGCGCGCTACGTCTCTACAAAGGTTTGTCATTTTGTCATTAATCATTAGGCGTCAATGCCGCGATCATCTCAGCAATCTTGGTCTTCACCTCGTCAACGAAGTTGTCGGGATTGAGGTCAGCCTTGAATGACTTGTCACGCGAGGCAAACTCGATGGCATTGCGCTCCAGCGTCTTCGGACTGACCACGATGCGCAGCGGCACACCCAACAGGTCGGCATCAGAGAACATGACACCTGCGCTAATGTTGCGGTCATCATAGATGACCTCCACGCCAGCCTTCTTCAGGTCTTCATAGACTTTGTCGGCCACGCGGCGCACGTTCTCGTCAGCGACACGAAGAGCGCACACCTGCACCTGCCACGGGGCAATGGTGATGGGCCAAATCGGACCGTAGTCGTCGTGGCTCACCTCGCAGACCGAGGCAATCAAACGACCCACGCCGATGCCGTAGCAGCCCATGATGGGGTATTTCAGCGTGTTGTCGCTGTCGAGGTACTGCATGTTCATCGACTCGGTGTATTTCGTGCCAAGTTGGAAGATGTTGCCCACCTCAATGCCACGACTGATGGTGATGCTGTGTTTGCCGCACACAGGGCAAATGCCGCCGGCGGTGGCCTTGGCAACGCTGTCATATTTCACTTCGCCAAGGTCGCGGGCCATGTTCATGCCCTTGTAGTGATAGTTCACCTTGTTGGCACCTGCCACAAAGCTGTTCAAGGTCTTCAGCGACTCATCGTAAACCACGGTAATACCTTCAGGCAAGCCCTTAGGTCCGATGAAGCCAGCGCAAATACCCATGTCAGGAGTGACAGTGGCAGCATGCACCTCGGCACCGATGAGGTTACGGAGTTTGGTCTCGTTTACCTCCAGGTCACCACGCAGGAAGACGATGACCAACGAGTCATCCATGTTACGCTGATAGAGCACGGCCTTGCAAGATTGCAACGGCGAAGCATGCAGGTAGTTGCACACATCTTCGATAGTCTTCTGATCTGGGGTGTAAACCTCTTCCAAAGGCTCAATGGGATATTCCTCATTGTGGACGATGCAGTCGGCAGCTTCGCTATTAGAGCGGTAACCGCATTCAGGGCAAATGACGATAGTATCCTCGCCAATGTCGGTCAGCAGCATAAACTCATGCGACACGCGACCACCCATCATACCTGAGTCGGACTTCACAGCAACCACTTGCGGCACGCCAGCTCTGGCGAAGATGCGGTCGTAGGCATGGTAAGCCTCAGCATAGTATTGCTCCAAATCCTCCTGTGAGGTGTGGAAGCTATAGGCATCTTTCATCGTGAACTCGCGGGTACGAATAAGGCCGCCACGTGAACGAGGTTCATCGCGGAACTTGGTCTGGATCTGGTAAATCATGAAGGGATACTGCGTGTAACTCTTCGCGGCATCGCGGGCTAACTGTACGGCAGCTTCCTCGTGGGTCATACCCAATACCATGTCGATGCCGTTACGGTCCTTGAAGCGAAGCAGCTCCGAACCGATACTCGTGAAACGGCCCGACTCCTGCCACAGCGCACCTGGCATGACGACGGGGAACATGACTTCCTGTCCGTCAATGTGGTCCATCTCCTCACGGATGATGTTTTCTATCTTTTTTGCGATGCGTTTGGCCGGCATAAAGAAGGAAAACAAGCCAGTACCCACTGACTTGATATAGCCGCCACGCACCATCAATGCCTGACTGTCAAATACGCAGTCGGCTGGTGCTTTCTTGAAACGTTCGCCTAATAATGTTGCTACTTTCATATTTGTATTCTTTTTGTTTGTTCTCAATTGAAGCCGCAAAGTTACAGTTTTTTTTGGTATGTAAATAAAAAACCTCCCGTCGTTGCCAACAGGAGGTCTTGTAGTTGAAGGTTTTGGTGTTCTTAATTCTGAATCATCACCTTCCTGGTCACCACCTTGCCACCGATGACGTGGACAAAGTAGAGTCCTGACGGCAGGTCGCTCACATCAATGGTGTCGGAGCCTTTCACGCTGAAGCCCTTTACCTTGACACCTTGCGAGTTAATCATGACGACACTGACTTTACCCTTCTCATAATCCGTAGTGATGGTCATTTGGCCTCTCACTGGGTTAGGAGCGATGGTCACTTGGAACGGGTCAGCATCGACATTGGGCATTTCCGGGACTTCCGTCAGAATGTCGGTGTTGTGGCTATAGGTCACCACCTTGCCAGAAACCCTCAAAATCGGGTTGCTTGAATTATTGCAATCGGGGCAGCTGTTCTGGCCACTCACACAGTCGGGATAATTGGGATGGCATTGGTCGACATAGGTCGGATCGAACTCATAGAGCAGATCGACATGGCCAGCGGCGAGATAATCGTCGAGGCTGTAGTTCCACACCATAGCCATGCTGCCTGGGCACCATCCTGCGCGAGCGTAGGTCCAAGTGCCGTTTTGAGGCTGGCAACCAGCTGGGTTGGGAGAGCAGTTTTCCCACAGATCTTGTGTGTAAACCGTGCCGCCATTGATGTTGATGTTATGTGTGGCATGATAGAACTCGGCAGCGTTGCCGGTGTTGTAGGCGCCATTACCTGTATCACTCCAGTTGTGTCCAGAAGTTGTGAGTTGCAGTTTGGCTTTTTCGACACAAGGGTCAAACTCGATGGAGCGCATCGGGATGGGGCACGGGTCTGCATAATCGCCGAAGGAATAGTTACCGTACCAAATCTCCCGCATATCCACGTAGGGATATTCAGGTGTGCCCTTGGTGTATTCGAAGATGGCGGTGGGGTTATAGCCGTCGCCTGTGGCGTATTGTTCGCTATAGTATTCAAATTCGACAAGTCCTTGCAATACGGAAGTGAAATCGGTCGCATCAAGGTCGTCGACGCATTCCACACCGAAAGGAGTGATATAACGGCAGAGTTCCACCCATTCGCCACGGTAGTTTTTCACACGGACATAACTGATGTGGTCATAGGTGTTGCAGTTGCCGTTCACACAGTTGTGCAGATAATGCAGATTGATGGCATTGAATGCGTTGACATGGGTCGGGAAGGCGTATTCGCCATAGTCAGTAAACTGTGAGGTAGTTGCCATCATTTCTCCATTCATCGCGGAAACCACCATGTCATCGTAGTCGGTGGTCACCTCAAAGCTGTTGGATGCCGTTGTGACTTTACCACCAGTTTGGGTGATGGATACGGTCATGTTGTAAGTACCTTCGCCCGAGGGTGTCCAAGTGGTGTACCAATAGCCGTTGCTAGGATCATTGGGATAGTCGGTCTTCAATGTCAGTTCTTGTCCGTCAACAGAGCATTTCACCTCTTCAAACTTGAGGACATTGCCGTGGTCGATATAGGCACTCAACACCACCATGACAGGGTTCTCGAAATTGGGCATATACACCTTGGTACCTTCGTAAGGACGACGGATGGTCATCTCAGGGGTATAATTTTCAGGGTCAACCACATAGAAGGTACGTGTCACCGTAGGGGCAGGCTGCCATTGTGTGCCGTCGCCAGGCTGGATGGCACGAACTTTTACGGTGCCTTCCTCGCCAGTGAGGGTGAGAATGTTGCCCTCCACGGTGGCTGGGCCTTGGGCGACCTCAAAGGACACAGGGAGTCCTGAAGTAGTGGAAGCTTCCAAAGTGATGGGGGCATTATAGACCAACTGGTCTGGGATTTCAGCAAAGTCGATAAACTGCGCAGCCAATCCGCCAGGAATGTGACGAATGGTGAAGTTATCGAAGCCGCCCCAGCCGCTGTTGAGCATATAGATGTAGTGCCACATGGCAGGGTCGAACTTGTCGCCGCTGCCAGGGGTAAGTCCAGCGTTGACACCTTGGCATTCCGGCACGGCTTCCCATTCAGCATCGAGGTCGTCGTACTTCATGAAAAGCGTGACAGCACCGGCACCATCGTTGGCATCAAGGTCGATGGAGACCTTCCAACGGTACCAGTGGCTCTCTTGTCCGATGGGTTGAATGTTGCTGGTGATGGTGTTGTTGGGCAGCACCACGCCGTTCATAAACAGAGGATTAGTCGGGTTGACACCGGTCATCATCAGATAGATACCACCATCGGGAATCGTGCTGTTCTCATCGGGATAGACAGGCTCACAGATGGCGTTTTGCGAGGAAGCCTTGCGCAAAGGAGGAAGGACTGAGCCGTCGCCGTCGCCGTCATAGCCGATGCCGAAGAAGTCGCCCCACCACTGACGCAGGATGTCGCATTCAAACTCGATGATACCACCAGAGGAGAAGTCGAAACCATATTGGGTGATGTCGTGTGTGGCAATATCGCCAAAAGCGGTACCAGAGGCATCCGAGAACACACCTATGGTCTCGTCTGCCGTCGGGATGGGCGGTGTGGTGCCCCAGAAGTGGCCCATGTAGTCGGTATACATCGGAGTGAAGGCTCCGTTGCCCGCATGATGTACACGGACATACCAGCCATCCTGGCCATTGAGGAGATGATTCGGGTTCTCTCCATACTCGTAATCGTTGAAGTCGAAGGTCTTTTCAACCTGGGCATTCATCCCGAAGGAGAAAGCCAAAAGCATTAGGATTAGGGATAGTTTTTTCATAATACTAAATTTTAAATATTTGAATAATAAATCTTTAAATTATAAACTGTGTGCAAAAATACAAAGTTTCCTGAAATTCAGAAAACTTTTTAAAAATCTTTCTTGAAATTCAGGAAACTTCCACATCTTTCATT